>Ga0222712_10001755_pt1 | contig 26144 bp, 20 predicted proteins | sample C33_657DmetaG_FD_165043 | JGI IMG/M metagenome (GOLD analysis project Ga0222712, IMG submission 165043) | Estuarine water microbial communities from San Francisco Bay, California, United States - C33_657D | ecosystem: Environmental > Aquatic > Marine > Unclassified | place: USA: California... | reverse complement strand
TCTTAGGGTAGGATTACGAGTTAATCCGTTTGGAGTAAACAGATATGCTACATTATCTGATTCGTCAACACCTTTAACAGTAAAGGTGCTTTGAATTTCTTTTTGCTGCCCTAATACTTCAATAGAACGAGGACCAAAAGGTAACCAATAGTATTGTTGATAGTTTACAAACTTATCCCAACAGATATGGGGATTCCAACTATAAAATTCTTCCTTGTTTAATCTACTGTGGTTGGTAGTTATTCCGTCAAATACATCAATGTGACTAACATGATCAATGTAATCTTTAAAAAATGATGTATTGCCTAAATAATCTTGTACAATAGCAGCAGGTTCAAATTGATAGTCTTGTCGCGTTTTATCTGGCGCAGACAAAAATATATCTGAGTTTACTACAGCTTTGGCATTTTGACGACCAATGTAACCGTTTAATTTTTTAACTGTACCAGGTTGATTTAATTGATCAAGTGTTGCCTGTAAAAATTTCTTGTTACTTTTAGTTCTATAAAATCTTGGTAGTAAATTAGAAGTTTCTCTTTTCTCTACGTTAGAAATTGGAACCTTAGGTTCGTTTTGATCTTTATTATAAGCCATCAGTTACTCCCTGAGCTTGTAATTGCCTGTTGGCTGCTAGATGTTTGAGTAGTCTTAATAATTGCACTCTTAATCTTACTTGCTGTAATTGTTGAAATAATTTCGATATCATCAATTGTTGCACCATTAATAAAAATTTGATCTTTTTCACTTCTAATTTCAAATAATCCGCCAAAACTTAAACCGCTTTGCTTTGGCACTATGACAAAGTTCACTGCATATGGACTTAGTCTATTCATAACATAAGTTGACAATTCACTAAAATAGAAATTGTCTCCGAAGTCCCAATTTTCTAACGCAAAAAATTCAGAGATTGCCGAAAGTACTCTAGTTTTTATGTCGTTATCGCTAATGACCATTTCTGAATTTTTAACAACTTTAAATGTTGCCTGCACATCAACTGTTGCTTTAGATCCAAATAAAACTTTATATTTTACCGGATGATAGATAACTTCGTCACTAATTGATTTAATCTTGTTAAGATCAGAACTTAGAAGATTATATAAAGAATCAGTGCTTAATGGGAGAGGTTCTGTTGTAATTGATCCGTTAAGCCATTGTCTATAATTAATGTCATACTGTTTGGTTAATACATAAACATCAACAAGATTGGTTATACCTGGGTCAATTCTTGATTCATAATCAGCATTGTGTATATACTGGAATTTAATCTTGTCTCTACCAATATAAATTTTATAATCAGTTGATACTGTAAATTCAGATGTAATTTTATTAAATTTCTTAATTACATTAGTGTCAATAAAATAAAAATACTGTCCATCGATATAGTTATTAAAATCTATTGCAGCAGTTTGAGAAGTAAAAATTTTTACTTTTTCATCGCTGTTTGACACATATCTATAGTCTTCTTGACCTTGAGCAATAGTATACTTTTCTAATATTACATAACGTTTTTGTAAATTGACATTTGATAAATCGACTATTTGTTCAAAGAGCGTTGGATCGTCTACGACGCCATCATCATCGCTGTCATTGAAAGCAATTTGAATTTTTTTTGTATCAACATAGCCATCAAGTCCTCTAAATTCTTCAGTAATTTCCCAATCTCTATCATAGGTAAAAGGCACAGTTAGACCCGGTTGCGTATTGATGTTTAAAATTTTAACTACATCTTTGACTACACTATTGTTTCGTGTGTCATAAATTTTATCGCTGGCATCAAAGAAAAATCTAACCTGTTGATCGCTTTCAAAGATGTATCTGGTCAAACGACTGGTAACAGTATAATATTCTGTATCGGTAGTAAACAGTAACAGCCAGCTGGCATCAGCTTTTTGATTTGTAACATCTCCTGCTCGACCAGTATTAAACACATCGGTGGTGTTAAGATTAGTTTCTGCAATAATTTTCCAACTTCTTGATTCAGCATCGTAACGAAGACCAAACTGCTTGTTTGAAAAAATTACATCAACCATGTTAGTAACTAGTCCAGGCTCAAGAGTAGTTCTCCACGCAGGAATTATTTCACTGATATGAGCACCATCTGGAATAACATCGTTGAGTACTATTGGCCCTGTCCCGTCAATGAGAATACCGGTATTATTGTTTGTGCCGTCTCCACTAATTTTTACAATTTTAGACCATAGCGTGTTAGTAAGACCTGTAGTAGCTGTAGCAGTATATTCCCATTCGTTGTTTTTGTTCTTGTTAAAAAATTGCCCTGTTGGTGCTGTAAATTTTACTAAAGATCCCACTGTTAAAAATCTTAAATTAGTTGTGGTATACGTACTAACTTTTTGAATTGAATTATATTCGTCTTGAATATACCCGGTGGATTGATTTGTATCAATTGTCCTTACTTTCCAAAATAATTCTTCATTTAAAATTATTCGATCAAACTTTGAATAAAAAAAGTTTTTTAAATTAGAAGATTTCAACACGTCAGATAGTTCATTATAAATGATTGCTTCAATATCTGTTCTAGTTGTATAAGAGAATCTAAAACTATCAACATAATCTTCTTTATAAAGAGCACCGTCATCAGCAAACAGATTAGTTTTACTGTATTTTCCTGTAGGATCAACTAGATCAAAATAACGACTAATTCCGCTTGAACTTCTATTCACTGCTTTTACTTTAACCACTTCTTGATTGACACCCAAAGGACTAATATTATAATCCTCAGCGGTAATCATTCTATTTTGTGTATAATAAGTTGCCGGTGCTCTAGTCTTAATACTATCATTAGACTCAGTTGGGCTAGAATTTGACACAGAGCTTTGTAAACTCAATGTAATTGTTAATGTTTCAATTTGTCCTACATTACTAACATAGGGAATATCAATACTAACATTTTTAATATCTTTAGGATTTATTGTATAACTAATGCCGTTACTGACACGATAATAAGTTCTAAATGTTCCTTGTGGTAAATTTCCAAACACACCGTCACTGAATACTAAACTAATTCTATCGTTGGCTCTAGTAACCACACCGTAAATATTTCTAATGCTTTTATTCAAGCTGTTATAGATAATATTGTTCCCTTCAAAACTAGGAACTTGTGCCCAGTATTCATTTTCAATACCGTTTTTATCTAATCTGTACAGCCAAACATCGGAGTTATTAACATTTACAGCATCAATATCTACAGTTTCATCTGTAGCAGGTTGAAGCAATGTAAAACTGCCTTGATTTAGTGTTCCCTGTCTAAAATGCAGGAAGAAACCTGTATTTGAACTGCCGTTGCCTTTACCATCGTTTCTATACACAAAAGCTAGACGATTGCCTAAGCTAGGTGGTTCTTCGTATATTTCATTGGCTGCTTTGAATGTTGTACTAACAATTTCAAATCCCATACTTCTACCATCTACTGCTTTGGTAAAACTGTATACAGGAACATCAGTGTTAGCACTTTGTAATCTATACTGCTCTGTAGGAATTCCATAGACTGTGCCTTTATCGTCAGGATTACCAAATTGTCGAGAAGCTGGGAGAGCAGAATTTAGTATTTTAATAAATTGGTCTTGCCAATTTGCATTAGCAGGATCGTTCCAGCTGATTACTTGGCCAGATAAATTTCGTCCGTTGCTGTCATAAACATTTTGAGAAGTAGCTATTGATACAAATTTAAGTAGACCGCTAGCGGCAATATTTCTTTTAGCTTTATAACTAAGCAGTCTAGCTAACCTTAAAACACTTTCCCTGCGTTCTGCTAGTTCTAAGAAGTTTTCTCGAGCATTTAAATCAACTCTAAAGCTGATACTTTGACCTAAAAAGGCTATTAAATCTATTAAAGCAAGGTATTCACTTGACTCAACGTAGTCATTAAAATCTTCAGGATAATTTTCGCGAATATAACTAATCATCACGCGACGTAGATTCTCAAAGTCATAGCTTTGAAAATCAGCGTTGCGGAAGCTCTGATAAATGCGTTTCCAGTCTTCTGCTACTAGTAATCTATTTTGTCTATCGGTTGCTGACATATCTGCGTCCCATTATACAGATATTTATCGGATTTTATTATGTGCTAAGTTAATTAGCTAATAGTCCGTTTGCTTGATCAAATCTAAATTGAATTGCTTCTTGAATGTTGTAAGGAAGATACGTAAGTTCACATTCAATTTGTATACCAGTTTCATAACTGGTTACAATGACCTGTTTAGCCGTAACTCTAGGGTCGTAGTTTATAATTTCTTCAACATTTTTTACAATTAACTGTTTAATGTCTTCAGTTAAGGGCTCAAATAATATATCCCAAATTACTGTACCAAATGTTGGATTTTCTAATCTTTCGCCCTGTCGAATATGAAAATGATTAATAATATCCTGTTTAATAAGTGCAAGATCATACAGAGCAAAACTCTTTGTTTCACCATTTACAGTACTAAACCCTTTGTAAGTTTTAGTACCAGGTAAGTTTGTACTAGTTAAAGGCGGGCCTTTTAGTACAACTTTATCGTATAATTTTTGACTAGCGCTCATATTAATATTTACTCCTCTTCAGATGCTTTAATTTTAGCAAAAGTATCAGTAAGAGTACTGTAAGTTTTCCAACTAGCTGGCACTGGGATGTCACTGCCAGCTTCTCTATCTGTTAAGTCTGATTTAAAACTTAACGGATCTAAATTTTCATGGTGTGGCCAAGGCTCGTGGCTAGGAATTCTTAACATTATACTGTCAACGGTTGCTTCTGTTTCATCAGGATTAGCAAAAGTAGTTAGCGGAACTGCCGGAGTTGCTGTAGCTGCACTAGGACCATTCATATGAATAGCACTAGCTGTTTCAATATGTTGGCCGCCGCTTTTAAGATTTGTTGAGCCAACGGCTGTAAGATTATTATCTCCAGTTGTAGCAACATCTAGATCTCCAGTAGTTGTTATTTTTCCACTGCCTAATACTATAAGATTGTAATCTGTACCAACTTCTATTTGTGTTCGTTCTGCACTTTTAAAGTTAATATTTCTGCCTGCTTCAAAGTTAAAATCTCTATCTGCATAAAAATTAAAATCTTTTTTAGTTCTTACACTAATACTATCTTCTGCATAAATGTCAATTTTCCCATCGCTGGTTAATTCAATCCAAGCAGTCCCTCTAGCATTACCAATATAAATTAAATCTTCTGAATTATGTAAAAGAATTTGGTGGCCTGTGCGTGTTCGTAATCTAATAAGTTCGTTATGAGGAATTTCTGGTAGCCCATCTGTTTTACCTTGCTCAACAGCCGCATATTCGGGAGGACCTTCGCTAGCTGTAGTTTTTCTAGTAAATTTGTCATCGCCGTCGTCCATAACAAAACTTGAGCCACCAAGTCTACTAACAAATGCACCAACTACTTTGTGTTCAGCTTTACCTTGTCTTCCTTGTTTGGCGCCGTCTCTTTTATCTACGGGTCCTGGGGTAGATATTCCAAACACTGCACTAGGTACTTCTCGTCTAGCACTCGAAGTAGTAATTCCTCTTGTATCGTCTTGCAATAATCCCTGTGTATCTAGTGTGTCTTGCAAAGGACTTGCAGGTTTAGGAATTGATGTAGGATCCGCAGTGTTTGCCTGAGTTACTTTGTTATACTCTGCTACTGGTACACGTTCTTGTGTTCCATCGATGTGAAATGAAGATGCTGCGTATCCTGGCATCATAAAATTCATTGCTTTGTCTTGTACACACCCAATCCAAAAACCTTTTCTTGGGTCGCCGTCAACAAATATTACCATTACAATACTGCCAACATCGGGTGGGATCATCCACATGCCGTAACTTTTTTGTGTATTATTATAGTCATCTTCGTCACCAACAAAGTCAACACTAGTTTGACCAGCAAAGGGGCTTAGATATCTTACTTGGTGTAATTGGCCAGATTTAGCATCGTCGTTACCTACCTCGTGCAACAATTGCACTTCTAGGGTGCCCATATATGTTGGGTCAAGGTGACTAACAATTTTGGCCAAATATGGCCCAGGACTAGATTTTTCTTGACTGCCTGACGGTCTAACTTCTTCTGCCATGTTTTATCCTGGGAATCCTGCAAGATCGGCACTTGCTTGTATTTCGCTCGCTGTTCTTAATTCTTCGCTTGGGGAAGGAACAGCAGTTACATTACCTTCAGAATCTGTAATTAATTTAGATCCGTCATCAAATGTCTGTATGCTAGATCCGTCATCAAATGTTTGAATGTTTGCATTTGCTACAGGTTGACCCGGAGTAGAAGCCAATTGAACTGGGGCAGTTGATTTAACGTCTTGACCTCTTAACCTTAACATTTTTAATACTTGTGTAAATTTTCCTCTGTTAAAATTACTATCAACAGATACTACTTTATATAAGCCACTAAATTGATTTACATTTTTATTTCTAAATTCGTACAAACCAGTTTCTGTATTTGTATCCAACGGTGTTCTAAAATTACACAGCACATGCACTTCACCGTTTTGATAATTCATAGAACCATCTGCTGTCATATGTTTATTATCTGTAGCTACTGCACTATAATTCCCCATACCGCTATCTGCTAGATAATAGGGATCTCCTAATATTGTTAAATTTAAATTAATCATGTCAACTCCAGCAGTAAGAGCATCGTGAAATTGTCTAGCAGCCAAACTTGCTGCATCATCAAGGCCGCCGCCACCTTTGTAAGCAGTACTGGTTGCAACACCGTCTTTGATTACAGTAGTTGGCATTGAATTTTCTCTAGGAGCAGATCCAGCCGGATCAGGTTGAGTGCCGGTAGTACCTTGTTGACCGGCGCCGCTAGATTGTTCAGTAATTTTTGTATCGCCGTTATTTTTTCCGCCGTCAGCCATCATTGCAGAATAAAACCCGGCTTTAAATTCTATGTCCCAATCTAAAATATCTACGTTTTTGCCAGTGTATATAAAATTATATTCTTTAACTACTTGTTTTTTTGCCTGATCTGTTCCGGGCTTTGGAGTGTTTGGAGGTAAAAACACACTGGCGTCTACATCATACGGTACTACGCGATATACAATTAGTTTTGGTTTTACACCTGTTTTAGCTAAGTTAGCGTCTGTTGGTATATAGTATAGATGTGTTTCAACTCTCCACCATTTAACACTACCGTCATTGCCTATTTGAGTTAGTGCTGTACGACCATACTCGCTCATTAGAATAACTTGATTAATTGCATTAACTACATCGCTACCCTGTGCAAATTTAAATTCGCCTACAGAAGGGTTAATGGTCATTTCTCCACGACGATATGTTCCAGTTGCTTGATCAAATGCAAAATTATCTTTGGCAAATGGTGTGCCACCGTCATTAAACAAACTAAATCCCATTGTGCTTGACCCAATATCGTTAACTGTTCCTTCTTCTTGCACTTGAGTTTTGTTAATACTGCTAGTGGTAACTTTTAATTTTTTGAACAGATCCATATCTGCGCCGGCGCTTGCTGGAGCAATAGTTGCTCCCATTGGTTTACCAGTATCATCGTTAGGACTGCCAGTAAAATCTCCAGTTTTTAAATCTTTAGGAAAACTAATTAAAATTTGATCTGCAACATTTACGTCTTTACGTTTAACTGCTTCGTTTAATCTGTCGTTAAGTACACGCTGAAGACTTTTTTCGCCTGTTTGCAACATTTCAACAACTGTTTTTCCTGAAATAGATATATCAGTTTTAAACTGACTGTAAGTACTTGTGTAGGCTTTTTCGTTTACTGGATAAGCATCACAATCATATTCACTACCTTTACCGCTAACTTTAATTCCTAACTGTCTAAGTCTCAACGGAAAATATTTTGTTGTTCTGTCAATTTGAACATTTTGTAAATCTGCATCAATGTGACCTTTAAATTCTACTGTTAAAAGTAACGGCATGTCTAGATAATTTCTATGACCTGCTGTTTTTGCTGCGGCCTGCAACACTTCGAAAAACAATCCCATCGAATACGGTTCAATTATTTTAAATTTAAACCCTGTAGCATTGGTATTACCTGTTGATTTTTCAAAACCAATACTGCTATTAATTTGTAATCCTTCTATAAAAAAATCAAACGTGCCTGCGGGATTGGCTGTTGTTCGATAGGCTGTTGGAACTCTATCTGTAGGATTGCCGCTGCCGCTTTTAAGTATTAGTGGACCTAACATTCCTTTTCTATAAGTTTCATTTGGAAAATTTATCTGTGTATCATCCATTACACTCAGAGTAAAGATGTAATTAAATGAAGTATAATTGTGTAGTATGTTTGGAACTGGGCCTGTTAGTCCCGAAGGAACTGTTGTTACTGCGCCGGCAGCATTTTCAAATAAATTTCCTAAATTGTTAACATTGTTTCTTGCTTGATTTAAAGCGCTCTGTATCTCAGCTGCTCCAGGTATTGCGCTGGTTATGCTGCTAATATTAATACCAAGTCCAGATTTTACAGAATCTTTAAGAGAAGTTAATGCTCCACTAGCAGCAGTCAGTCCTTTGGCCAATCCAGTATCTGATACTACTTGATTAACTTTACTCGTAACTGTTGTGGCTGCACTTGCAATATCAAAAGACATGTTAAATTCCTAATACTTTGAATAGGCCTGTGCGTTTAGGAATATAAATCTGTTTACCAGGAATAAAATCGTAAATTGGATCTTGCAATATGTCTAAATTTCTTTGTGTAAAGACCCACCAAAGTTTAGAAGTTCCGTATAAGTCGTACGACAATAAATCCGGCCTGTGAGAATATTGTGGTTCTATTGTGTAAAGGAAGTCGTCACTTTCTGCTGCTACAGGTCTAATACTTAAAACATTTAAATAATTTTGTACTACACCTGTAGTAAACCATGGACTTGTATTAGCGTATTTGGCCATTATACGTATCCTCCTGTGGAGACATAGTCTCCGTTTACAAATCGCTGTAAACTAAATTGTTTCATATTTTCTCTACTGAAAATTGGCTGTAGAGTAACTGTTAGTGTACTTTTAACAGGAACCCAACTATTTCCGGATGTACCAAAGTTGCCGCCACCTTGCAATGTTGCAGCGGCGCCGCTAATCAAGTTCGATATACCTGCTACTGCTCCTCCAATTGCGCCCACCTTACCCAGTGCTCCTGCTACTTTGTTAGCACCTACTGCACCTGCCACACCTGCAAGACCAGATGCTAACGTTGATACATTAGAAAGATTTACTAACGGTCCACCTGATGAGCCTGATCCAAATGTGGCAGCAGCTGACACACTAGTATTAATATAATTTGAATCAGCTGGCAATTCAATTTGAAACGCTTTAACTATAACTGGTACATTTTTAAACACGTAATCACCGTAACCATTTAATTTTAATATTGGCGGTGGGTTACCCTGAAGGTCGCCTTCACCTGTAAACATTTTTGTAGCACTACGTAGAAAGTGTACAGCAGCTAACCAGTATAGAGCCTGTGCGCCATCTTCAACATGGAACGCTCCTGAAATAGTAAACTGATCAACTCTGCTGTTTTGATAAAATGTAAAAGCATAATTTTGATGAGTTATAGCCTGATCTTCATAACTGGCCGAACTTGAAATTTGTATTGTTGGAGTGTAAGGAAATACTAACGAATTTCCCGCTTGTACTAAAGGTTGTAATACTGGACTGCTAGTAAAAGCTGCCGGTATAGACAGTCTAACACGCCAGTCGTTACTGGTATCTGCTCCTCCAAAGACAGCTTGAGCTAATTTGCCAGTACTACCCGGCATCCCGCCCGCAGGCAAATTAATGCTTCGTAATTTAGAGATCAAAGCCGCGGGATTTGATAAATTATTAAGCGCACCTGCTAGATTACTCGCTACGTTCAATGCACCAGACGCAGCACCAATTACGCTATTAAGACCCGGTCCAACATCAAATAATGGCATCAATCTCTCCTTTTTGTCTATTATTTAGTTGACAAAATTAAGTGCATACTTTATAATACTAGAGAACATGGAATCTATATGAAAGTAAACTATCTAAACAACAAAGATTTATTAGAAGAAATACACAAAAGTAAAAATACATTTTGCTCATTTACTGACCCAGAATATCATCGTTACGATATAATTTTGCCCAGTATTGAAAAAATCAATATTAGAACTGTAGCTGAGGCCAAAAGAAATAGAGCTAAAAGGCTATCTGGTTTAGAATATGAGCGTAGAAAACAAGCAGGAGAAAAGGTCAAACAGGCGGATTGCGAAATTGATTATAAAAAAATAGCAAAAGGCGATCTAGTGTTTAGAATTATGACTTTCGATCATATTCCATTAAACAGTACTAGAAAAAAGAATCCAAAAACACTAGCTGACCATAGGGACAAAGTAAATTTCCCGCCGTTCCAACATTGGAAATTTGACGAAAACGATGTACTAGTATGTGTAGGCAAAAGCCACTGGAAGGGCTCTGTTGAAAAAGGCAAGTTTTCAAAAGAGCACGGTCAGATTACCAATACCCTTGCTCGAATGTATATTAAATTATGCGAACGATATGCCACTCGAGGCAACGTCAGAGGCTATACCTACAACGACGAAATGAAAGGGCAGGCAATTTTACAGTTAACACAAATTGGTCTTCAGTTTGACGAATCAAAATCAGATAATCCATTTGCTTATTTTACTGCCGCAGTGACTAACAGCTTTGTTCGTATTATCAATTTAGAAAAACGTAATCAAAATATTCGTGACGATCTCTTAGAAATGAACGGCATGAATCCTAGCTATACTAGAATGGGTCAAGGTGATTATGAAAATGCAGTAAAACGTTTTGAAAATGTCGACGATTGACTTTTTTAAAAGTTATGTCTATACTATAGGACTGGAGGTTCAAGTTTGAGTAATCTTTTTAAAAAAGCCGCATGTTTTACTGATATTCACTTTGGTTTAAAATCAAATAGTCAAGTACACAATCAAGACTGCGACGAGTTCATTGATTGGTTTATTGCTACTGCTAAAAAAGAAGGATGCGATACTGGCATCTTTTTAGGAGATTGGCATCACAATCGTAATTCGTTAAACATTACCACAATGGATTACAGTCTACGTGCCTTGGAAAAACTAGGAGCTGCATTTGATCAGTTCTTTTTCTTTCCAGGCAATCATGATCTTTACTATAAAGATAAACGTGATATCCACTCTGTTGAGTTTGGCAAGTATATTCCAGGCATTACCATTGTACATAAGCCAATAACCACAGGCGATGTCACTATGTGTCCGTGGTTAGTAGGCGACGAATGGAAATCAATTGGTAAAAAAGGTGGCAAGTATATTTTTGGTCACTTTGAACTGCCTAACTTCTTTATGAATGCCATGGTACAGATGCCGGATCATGGTGAGATTCAACTGGATAATTTTGCTGAATACGAACTAGGCTTCAGCGGACACTTTCATAAGCGTCAAAATAAGAAAAATATGCACTACATTGGTAATGCATTTCCGCACAACTATGCAGATGCATGGGACGATGATCGCGGTATGATGATTTTAGAATGGGGCGGAAAGCCAAAATATATCAACTGGGATAACTGTCCTAGATTTAGAACTGTAAAACTAAGTCAACTTATTGACGAAGCCGATACTTTGCTCACTAGTAAAATGCATCTTAGAGTAAGTTTAGATATTGACATTAGCTACGAAGAAGCCAGCTTTATTAAAGAAAAGTTCTTGACTGATTATAACATTCGAGAACTTACTCTCATACCTGAAAAGAAAGAAATTGAAATTAATACCGATATTGACATTCAGGCATTTGAAAGCGTAGATCAAATTGTGAGTAATCAACTTGTTAATATTGAAAATGGTACTTACGACAAGAATGTATTACTGAGCATTTACAACAACTTATGATTAAAATCAAAGAATTAACAGTTAAAAATTTCATGAGCGTGGGCAATCAAACCCAGGCAGTAGACTTTGGTAAAGAAAATCTTACTCTTGTACTAGGAGAAAACTTAGATCAAGGTGGAGACGATAGTGGATCACGCAATGGCACAGGTAAAACTACCATAGTCAACGCATTGAGTTATGCTATCTACGGCCAAGCACTAACTAGTATTAAAAAAGATAACTTGATTAACAAAATCAACAACAAGAATATGTTGGTTACATTATCTTTTGAAAAAGATGGTCGAGACTACAGAATAGAACGTGGTCGTAAACCCAGTGTAATGAAATTTTTTATTGACAATCAAGAACTGACTTCTGAGGAAACCGATGATAGTCAAGGCGATATGCGTGAAACACAAAAAGACATAGATGACATCATTAGCATGAGTCATCAAATGTTTCAAAATATTGTAGCTCTTAACACGTATACTCAGCCTTTTTTAGCTACTAAATCCAATGAGCAAAGAGAAATCATTGAACAGTTATTAGGAATTACCCTTTTAAGTGAAAAAGCTGAAACTCTTAAAGAACAAATTAGACAGACTAAAGATCAAATTACACAAGAAAATGCTGATATAGAAGCAGCAAAAAAATCTAACGATAAAATCCAGCAGAGTATTGACAGTCTTATCACTAGACAAACAGCTTGGCTTAAACAACAAAAACTTGACTGCGAAAAAATTGCTAAAAGTATTTTAGAACTACAAAGTGTTGACATTAATCAAGAATTAGAGCAACATGCTAAATTAAAAAATTACGAAGAGCAAGCAGCAAGGATAAAAAGCCTTAATAAAGAAAAGGCTACACTAGAAACTGCTGTCATTCAAGCAGACAAACAGGTTACAAAATATCAAACCGAAGTTGAACAACTAAAAAATAATACCTGTCCAAGCTGTAAGCAGGGTGTGCATACTCAAACACACGAAGAAATGACTGCCGTTGCAGAAAAGAATTTAGCAGATGCTTTTCTTTACCTACAAAGTGTATCAGACAGCTATGCTACTGTAGTTCAAGAACTAGAAGAAATAGGCGACATCAATGGCAGACCAAAAACTTATTACGACACCATTGAAGAAGCATTGACACATCAGAACAATCTTACAGGATTAGAAAATGGTCTTGCATTACGTCAACAAGAAATAGATCCTTATCAAGAACAAATTGACGAGTTGAGAAATACTGCCATTCAAGAAATAACTTGGGACAATATTAACAATTTAACTACCCTAAAAGATCATCAAGAATTTTTATTGAAGCTATTAACTAACAAAGACAGCTTTATCCGCAAAAAGATCATAGATCAAAACCTAGCCTACCTCAATAACAGATTAACTTACTATCTGGACAAGATGGGATTACCTCACACAGTTGTATTTCAAAATGATTTAACTGTAGAAATTACACAGCTAGGACAGGATTTAGACTTTGATAACCTAAGTCGTGGCGAACGCAACAGATTGATACTAGGATTATCTTGGGCATTTCGTGATGTATGGGAAAGTCTATATCAAAGCATTAATTTATTGTTCATTGATGAACTAATTGATAACGGTCTTGATGCTAGTGGTGTAGAAAATGCACTGGGTATTTTAAAGAAAATGGGAAGAGAACGTAAAAAGAACATTTATCTTATCAGTCATAAAGATGAACTAGTAGGTCGTGTCAATAATGTATTGAAAGTTATTAAAGAAAACGGATTTACCAGTTATTCAAATGATTTAGAAATAGTAGAATGACAAAAACAGCACATGACCGGTTAGTAGAATTATTCCGTGAATACTTTAGATTAAATCAAGAATGGGAATCTAAAGAAACTCACGCAGCCGGCATGCGTGTACGCAAGGCATTAAGTGATATGAGGCATTTGGCCAGTGATAGGCGCAAGGAAATTCAGGCAGTAAGAGTTACTAAACCAAAAGTAAAAAGTCCCAAGTACAAAGAAAACCAAAAAAGACAGGCAGAAGACGACAACAACACTAACTAAGTGCATGTTGTGGAAATATCAAGATCAAATAGTAGAAGACATACCCGAAGGCTACATAGGTTTTGTATATCTTATTACAAATCTCACCACTGGACAAAAGTATATAGGCAAAAAATTAGCCCAATTTAAAAAAACACGGCCACCTCTCAAAGGCAAAAAACTCAAAAGACGTTCAGTTGTTGAAAGCGACTGGCGTGACTATTGGGGGTCAAGTGATAGACTACAGGCAGATGTAGCACAATTAGGTCCAGAAAATTTCACTAGAGAAATACTTTATTACTGTAAGAGTAAGGCAGAAATGTCATATCTAGAGGCTAGAGAACAGTTTGAACGTCGTGTACTTGAAACAGATGAATACTATAACGGTATTATCAACTGTAGAATTGGCGGATCAAATATACTCAGGCAGCGATTACTAGAACAAGCACAGGCAAAATCAAACGGTTAAAGCCAGCGTCAGCTAATTTCGGACGCCCAAATCCCTGGTGATGTCGCGGGGTAAGGAAATCTCTCGCCGTTGTGAGTTTATAGCAACTATCCTTTACAGGACGATGTTCGGATATGCCTACATACAACCGGATTTGCTGTTTGAAAAGATTTAAAAAAGGCTAAAAGAAGGGTGACTCCCTAACGGCTGTACAGATGATAGCGTATCAGTACAGGCCTGCCGTTGTGATAAGACGGGATGAGTAGGTACCGGACAACCGCCTACGTAAAAATGTTTAATATATTGTACAAAATCCTGTGTTTTGTTTAATATATTGTACATTTTATAGTCCTAACGCTGTGTGACATTAGCAACTCAGATAATGTTTCTTAGCCCTAACGGGCTAAGTGTGACTACACAATCTAGATAATATTTAAATGCTTCGCATTAGAAAAAAAAGAAAAATAGTTCGAGCGCAAGCGAAGAACAGAAGAACGTTAGTTCTTCTTTAAATAAATAAGATATCATGAAAGTTTACGAAATTCTCGAAAGAAAACAGATTAATGAAGTAGCACCTGCTGCTGTTATTGCAGGAATTGGTATTGGCACTATTGTGAGTGCAATTTCTGTAGGTATGGCTGCTTGGGGTGCCTATGACATTTACAATTTTATCAAGCAATACGGCGATGATCCTGAGTCAGTTACAGAAGAACAATGGGGCGAACTTTTTATAGATGCAGCTCTATTATTCACTCCTGGTCTAGCTAGATTAGGTCGTCGAGCAGTAGCAAGGTTATTCCCTGATGCAGCTAAAAAATGGGGAGGTAATTGGATTCGAGAGCATGTGATTAAAAAACACAGAGAAGCTAGACGAAAAGCCAAAGAAAAATACGATCGAGAAATGCGTAATGCAAGGACCCCCGAAGGTCGAGCAGCAGCTAAAAAGCGTTACGAAGAACGTAAAGCCAAAGCTAAAAAAGCTGCTGAAACTGGTTTAAGCAATCTTCCAAGATATGCGCTAGAAGCAGTTAGTTTAATGTTTACCGCTAACTATTTAAGAGAGTGGTACGAAAAATACAAACTGTTAGAAATTGAATATCAGGCTTGCCTAGACGGCGACAAAACAACAAAATTTGGTGATGCTGGTCCAGAAGAAGCCTACGAGCTTCTTCAAAGAGAACGTATAGCTTTATTAGGAGAAGCTTCGGCAGTAATAGCAGTTCAATTTGGTCTACTTAATAAAGTTGGTGCATTCTTTAAAATAGTAGGTGGAGTATTAGGCAAAGGAGCCGGGTATGCTGTTGGAGGTAGACAGTTGGCAGCAATTACCGAACTAGTAGGTAAATTACCTGGCGGAACTGTGCAGGCAGCAGCTAAATTATTTGACGGTAGTCCTGCTAGAAAAATAGCATTTACAACATTTGTTCAAATGCCAGAAGCGCAAAAACTTGCTTCTTATCTAACAGGAGGTTTCCTTGATTTGCCTGTTAGAACTTTAAGAGATTGGTTGGGAATGACTACTGATACGGCCATTGGGATTTTAAATGCAGGACTTGAAGCTGCTGGAGAAAAGCTAGGAGTAACTGCTCCTCAAATATTGCCAGGTCCTAAGCCGCCAGCAGCTGATCCTGACGATCCTGCTTCTGCGACATCACCAGACGACAAGTATGGTGTTGCTATGAAAGTTCAACGCAATCCACAAAATCCTAAAATAATATATGTAGACGGAGTTCAGATAACTGATGCAGAAGGATATCAAGATGTCATGAACTCAACACTTGATGATATTAAAAATAGAGCTAATTTATTAGGTAGACCAGATCCAACAGCAGGAATTCCTAAACGTCCAGGACGAGATTACACAAGATACAATCCTAAATAAGTGGTAATCTAGAATTTTTAGTAATTTCAATATTATCTTTGATAATTTCATTCATAATCATTCGATCTTCGTATGAGTATGAATGCAGCAGAGATTCACTAGATACACCTCCTCGCATATACCAGCTAATTCTAAAAATTTCGTCTTTGATCTGTTTTGATTCTTTGTCTAAATTTTGAATATAGTTAGCAATGCCAGAGTTATCGAGTGACAGTAACCTTAAACGAAAAAATTTGATTGATCCAATCCTACTTCAATACTAGCTTCTGTTCCGCAATTAGAACATTTAACTTGATGATTGGGCATTGACCAAGCCTCTTTGGTTTTTTCTAGATGATCTTTTATCTTGCTATAATCATCTCTATTAGAATTAAGTAACCATTCTCTAATATGATCTCTTTCAGATACTAGTGTGTCCGGAGTTTGCACTGATTCAATGCTTAATAAAAACAATTGAGCTTGTATTTGACCTAATTTTTCATAGACAGCATCAATATGTTTTTGTTTTTCGTCGTCACTGACATTGGCCAGTTGTCCAAGTAACCGTTGTAATTTAAAATTTTCCATATTAAATTCAGTTAATTCTTGATAATTTAACGGTCTAAAATTGACAGTTATATCGTTTATGCCTAGCCTATTATCATACTGTTTGTCTGCATAATGTTCAATGACTTTGGTAAGATCTATGTCATATTCGTTTTCAGTTCCGCAGTTTTTGCAAGTGTGGGTAACTGACATAGACTCACCAAAAGAAGCAATTCTAATGGCAGTTAACAGAACGTCAATGTCTAAACTAGGTACAGCATGTGCATCTTTAATATATGAACAACAGCTTTCGATCAGTTTAATAGTAGCTTCACCGTTAAACAGAGCATCAGGCGTTTTCATTAAGATTTCATCCATACCAGTCATAGCATATATTGGCACATTAGAATGATCCCCTGCAAGTGTGCCTTCTTTATAAAATAGACCTTTGCTAGGCAATTGAATGTAAATCTTTGGTTGTCTAAAGTATTTTTGTAATGGATTTCCAGTCATTTTTAATCTCGATAAATATAGTTAGTATTATTTATATACGCAGATTTTAGGAAAAAAATAATGGCTGACATTGACTATAATAAACTTGAGAAAGCCTTTGAAAATGCTTTAAAAAATCGCGGCATCTCAGGCGGTGGTAGTGGCGGCGGATTTACACCTTCAAAAACTGAGTCTGGCAGTCAAACATTAACAACTGCTGATCTTAAGGCGGCAATGGAGAAGGTTAAAGACAATGCTAGCTCTTTTGTTGACACAATTAGCGAAAGCACTAATACATGGCGAGGCTTAAGTAAAACTGGTTCAAATTTTAGTAACGACATTATTGGAATGACCGCAGCAGCACACGAGTCTCGATTGAGTCTCGGCGAGTTTGCTGATGTAGTTGCACAAAACGGAAAAAATCTAGCAGGCCTTGGTGGATCTGTTACAAGAGGTACAGAAGCTTTCGCCAAAGTAAGTAAAGGATTTTTTGAAGGAGATTTTTCAAAACAGCTACAAAATATGGGCTATACTGCTAAAGATCTCAATGAAGTACTAGCAGTTCAACTAGGCACACAGCGAACAACATTTAAAGATACTGAGCAGGGAAGAAAGCAGGCATACGAAAGCGCACAAGCCTTGGCCAAAGAAATGGACATGATTGCTAAACTCACAGGTAAAAATCGTGAGCAGCAGATGGAAGAAGCTAAGAAACGAGCAGCCGACGGGCAGGTAGAAGCAAAGTTAAGATTGATTGGTATCGAACAAGGTGCAGAAGCAGAAGCTGCTGCTCGCGCTGCGTTCCAAAAACAGTTTGCTGAAGCTGAAGCACGAGGTATGGGGCAAATGGCAAAAGAAATGTTTGCCACAGGAACGCTGACCAGTAACGAAGCTGCTACACAATATGCATTAATGGGAGAAGCAGCGCAAAAAACTGGCGATCAGATGAGATTTTTATCTGAAGGAAATATTAAAGCTGCTGAGGCTGCTAGTAAACAGGCAGATGCAGCTAATGCTAAAAATCAAAGAGATCCTACACTATTAAGACTAGCCACACTAGGTGATGCCGCGGGTGTTGCTGGCTCAATCATGAAGAAAAATGTTGAAGATAATATGGCTCTTCATGACAGTGTAATGGCAGTTTCTAAATCAATGAAACCTGGACTGTTAACTAGCACTGAAGATTTTGGCAAAGCATTGACCAAAGTGCGTAATGAAATTGAACTGTCTCGACAAGGTGTAGATGCTAGAGGTCGGCAAGTTAGCGGAGCAACTCAAGGCGTAGTAGCAGCGCAACGAGCTGCTCAAGAAATTAGAGCAGGCGTAGCCGGAGCGGCTATGGCAGAAAATGCTCAAGGAGAGAGCATAGCAGGCGCAGCAAGAAGAACTGGTGTTGCTGCTGCTGAAACATTAGATAGAGTTAGTGGTCCTGGTGGTACACTTGGTGGAAATATTAGACGAGCCGCAGAACGAGGACAACAACCTGTAACAGTAGAACCAAGAGAAGGCGAAGGTGCCTTACAATTGAAAAAACGCCAAGAAGAAGCAGCAGGCGGAATAATAGGCGGTGGCACAAAACTAGCCAGTGAAGCTGCCAATGCAACTGTAACTGCATTAGAAAAAGCAACATTAAAAGTTAAAGTAATTGGAGTACTTCCTGAAACAGATAGAGGAACGGCAACTCCAGCAGCTAGACGCCAAGGCGGCTCACTTGAAATGACTGGCAATATTTTTGAAAATTGGGGCAAAGGTACACTAGTTGAATTACATGGTATGGAAGGTGTAGTAAGACCACAAGATTTAGAAAAACTAGTTGGCATGTCAATGAAATCTATGACAACAGGAATGACTGATTTTGCTAAAGGTATGAACGATTTAGCTAGTACGGAACCAACTACAGAAACACTAGATTTAAATAAAATTTCTAAAGATATTTCTACTACAGTAAGTGCTGCTCCTGGCGCAGGCGCTGCCAGTTCTGCTGATAAAATGTTAGCATCTATAGATGAAGCGATTGCTAAGAAAGAAGAAGCATTGGCCAAAGTTAATAAGATGTTGAACGAAGGCAGTGACGAAGAATTAAATTCAGCATGGGAAGAATTTGAAAAAGCTAAAGAACAATTAACATCGGTAATTGATAGTGCTATGACGGGAATAAGTTCTAGCTTTGAAGGATTAGCTGAAGACTTTGATAATGAATTATTAGACTTTGCCGGCGGACTAGAAGAATTACCAGCACTTGACGAATTTGGCGATTTGGAAGCAGCGATGGTCAAAGTAGCAGCTGATGTTGACACTGAATTTGGTGATCTAGCTGGAGCAATGAAACGTGCTGCCGAAGACATGTACCCAGATACCGAATTTGGAGATCTAGAAGGTGCTATGGCCAAAGTAGCACAAGACGTTGATACAGAATTCGGTGATCTTGCCGGTGCAATGAAACGTGCTGCCGAAGACATGTATCCGGATACAGAATTTGGCGATTTGGAAGCAGCAATGGCCAAAGTAGCAGCTAATGTTGACACTGAATTTGGCGACCTAGAAGGTGCAATGAAAAAAGTAGCTTCTCCTAAAAAAGCGATCAATCCCGAAACGGGAGAAGAATATACTCCTGTAGATGCTGAACCAAAAGCTAAATCATTAGATTTAGGTAAAATTAATTTACCAGGATTTGGCCCGCAACTTAGATCTGCACAGGCAGCAATACCAAAAGCAGTCGAAGAAAAGAAAGCAGGTGAAACCAAAACTAATGAAACTAGGCCTGCGGCAGCAGGAACTGCTGCACCAGCAGCAGCACCAGCAGCAGCACCAGCAGCAGCAGCAGCTGGTAGTAAAGCAGCTACTCTAGATGATGTTGTTAAAAATCTAGAAACATTAAATATGTTTATGGGGAAACTTCTGAGTCAAACTGAAGAGCTTGGTAGAAAACAAATCAACGCAACTAGAGCAAATAGTTCTAATGTGTTAGCGAGATAAAAATGAGCTGGAAAAAATACTTCACACCTGTACCTGTTAATAATTCGCCGTCAAGCCCGTTGACAACAGCTACTTCAAGTAGCATGGGTCCTGCTAGAAAAAATTATTCTAGTTTCCTCCCTGATGTTTATACAGGTGCTCCAAACAGAATTGAACGATATTTGCAATATGATACTATGGATATGGACAGCGAAGTTAATGCTGCCTTAGACATTATTGCTGAATTCTGTAGTCAAAAAAACAGAGAAAACAATACACCATTTCATTTGTTTTTTAAAAGTAAAGCTACTAACTCAGAAATAGCAATCTTAAGAGAGTATCTACAACAGTGGACAAAACTACAACAGTTTGAAACAAGAATATTTCGTATTGTGCGTAATGTATTCAAATACGGTGATTGTTTCTTTATTCGAGATCCTGAAAATAAAAAGTGGGTCTATATTGATCCTGCTAAAATTGTCAAAATTATTGTAAACGAAAGTGAAGGTAAAGAGCCCGAACAGTACGTTATTCGTGATCTAAATCCTAATTTCCAAGATCTTGTAGTAACTACTATTAATCCAAATACTACCAATACTAATAACAGAGGTACTGCCTACGTTGGTGGCGGCCAAGCCGCTAGAGGTATGATTGGTGCATATCCTGCATCAAGTTCTAGCAACAGCCGATTTGAAACACTACAAAATGAACTAGCAATTGAAGCTAAACATGTTATTCATCTAAGTCTAAGCGAAGGTCTTGACAACAACTTTCCGTTTGGTAACAGCTTGTTAGAAAACGTTTTTAAGGTGTTTAAACAGAAAGAATTGTTGGAAGACGCTATACTAATATACCGTATTCAACGTGCTCCGGAGCGTAGAATCTTCTATATTGACGTGGGAAATATGCCTAGTCACTTGGCAATGGGCTTCGTAGAGCGTGTTAAAAACGAAATACATCAACGTCGCATTCCTAGTGCAACCGGTGGCGCTACTAATGTCATTGACAGTGCTTATAATCCGTTATCCATCAATGAAGATTACTTCTTTCCAACAACAGCAGAAGGTCGCGGTAGTAAAGTTGAAACACTTCCAGGCGGTACTAATCTAGGTGAAATTGATGACTTAAAGTATTTTACTAACAAGTTATTCCGTGGTTTAAGAATTCCTTCAAGCTATCTGCCAACTGGTGCAGATGATAGCCAAGCTCAGTATAACGACGGTCGCGTTGGCACAGCATACATTCAAGAACTGCGGTTTAACAACTATTGTATGCGATTACAAAGTTTAATGCAAGATTGTTTCGATCAAGAATTTAAACTTTATCTATACGATCGCGGAGTTAATATTGATTCAAGCCTATTTGAATTAAAGTTCCAACCTCCGCAGAACTTTGCTACATATCGACAAGCAGAGCTTGATAACCAACGTATTAATACATTTGGTACTATTTCACAACAGACTTACATATCTAAACGCTTTGCACTTAAACGTTATCTAGGTCTAAGTGAAGAAGAAATTGCTGAAAACGAACGCTTATGGGCAGAAGAAAACGGCAAAGGTTCTCCTGTAGTAACAGACAGTTCAGGTGAATTGCGAGGTGTGGGTGTAAGTCAAGCTGGTATAGAAAGTGATGCAGCATCTGCAACTGACACAGACGCTCCGCCTGATATGGCAGCAGCACCAGGAGGAGCAGCAGCAACTCCACCAGCCGCAGCAACTCCACCAGCCGCAACAACACCCCCGGCAGCATAAATATTAACATGATACTTCGAGAATTGTTTTATATTGATGACGATGCTAAAAAAATCTCAAACGATTTGAGATATAATCCTAGCCGCGACTCTACATCTTTGTCAAAAGGCGACACACGTAAAACAAGATTAACTCTCAAACAGATAAACGAGCTAAGAAAAGCCTCTGAGCAGCACATCCTCGAACAGGAAAAAGAATTAGAATTTGTTGAGCAAATGTACAAAGCACCAGCTCAACCTGCTGCTTAATATCAAAATTCATTAAAATCACACCATTTTAAGCATATTATTACAATAATATGTAAATATATTTGACAGCCTTGCAACTTAATAGGAGAATAAACATGACTGATCGAAGCAAGTTCGAGCAGATGCTCGAATACCTTATTTCCGAAGAACAGGATAAAGCAAAAGAACTATTTCATCAACTAGTCGTTGAAAAAAGCCGTGAAATCTACGAAGAAATTTTATCTGAAGATTTCAATGAGTCTGCCGAAGACGACGAAGAAATTGAAGAAGTTAAAGACGAAGACGACGAAGAACAAGTTGAAGGTGTAAATCCTGAAACTGGTGAAGAAGACGAAATGGACGAAAACTTCAGCATGGAAGGCGATGACGAAGAAGTTGGCGGAGACGCAACAGACGACTTCATGAGTGACATCGAAGCTGGAGACGAAGAAGGTGACGATATGGAAGGCGAAGGCGATTTAGAAGATCGCGTAGTTGACCTAGAAGACGCACTAGACGACCTAAAAGCTGAATTTGAAAAGCTAATGGGCGGCGAAGAAGACATGGGTGACGAAATGGACGACATGGGCGGTGACGACATGGGCGACATGGGCGACGATGAAGAAGAAATGAAAGACAGCTTCAGCGTTAGCGACAACTTCATGCGTGAATACATTGAAAAAGTAACAACACCTAAGGGTGGAGATGACGGCGTCAATACTAAATCTATTGTAGCTGGTAAGAACAATATGGGCGGAACATCTGCTAATATTGCTAAGGGAGGCGAAGCTAAAGGTGAAGGCACCAAAGGCGGTTTGCTAAACCCAAGTACCAAAGAAGAAAACTTTGGTAACATTAATGTTCCAGGCGGCAATGCTGGTAAAACAGCATTCAAGAAGAAAGAACCTGGTCATGGCGCAGAGAAGAAAGGCGCAGCAGAAAGCGGTGCTGACACAAACAGCCCGTTGAACGGAGCTCCTAAAAGAGCAAAGTAATCAGGTAAGAAGATGAATTACTTACGTGAAAATTTGAGTTTTGATCAAGCGAGAATGGTCGTTGAGTCCGACGGCCAAGACGGCAAAAATCTTTATATGAAAGGTATTTGCATTCAAGGTGGCGTTAGGAATCAAAATCAGCGAGTTTATCCTGTTAATGAAATTGGCAGGGCTGTCAAGACCCTGAACGACCAAATTAGTGGTGGATACTCAGTTTTAGGCGAAGTAGATCATCCAGATGACCTAAGAATCAACCTTGATCGTGTAAGCCATATGATCACAGAAATGTGGATGGATGGCCCAAACGGTTTTGGAAAATTAAAAATCCTACCTACACCTATGGGACAGCTAGTGAAAACTATGCTAGAAAGTGGTGTTAAGTTAGGCGTTAGTTCACGCGGATCCGGAAACGTCAAAGAAGACGGTTCCGGTGAAGTGAGTGATTTTGAGATTATTACGGTAGACGTAGTAGCTCAACCAAGTGCTCCAGGAGCGTATCCTACACCCATTTACGAACACCTCATGAATAATCGTGGCGGTTATAGTAGCCTTCGCATAGCAAAGGAAGTGCAGGGCGACCCTAAGGCGCAAAAATATCTAAAAGAAAGCCTATTAAGAATAATAGGCGGACTCCAATAACGAGGAGAATCACATGTTGGAAGCACTAAAATCTCTGTTTGAAAACAATGTGATTTCTGAAGACGTTAAAGCAGAAATTGAGGCTGCTTGGGAAAAGCGTATTGACGAAAATCGCACACAAGTAACTCAACAACTACGCGAAGAGTTTGCACAACGCTACGAACATGACAAACAAGTTATGGTTGAAGCTATTGATCGTATGTTGGGCGACCAACTACGTGAAGAAATTGCACAATTTGCAGATGATCGTAACCAACTAGCAGAAGCTAAGGCAAAAGTTGTAGCGAAAGCTAAAAAAGATGCCGAGAAAATGAAGGAATTCATTATTCGTCAATTAGCTACTGAAGTTAAAGAGTTACATGAAGATCAAGTGCAAATGGCAGAAAAATTTGGCAAACTTGAACAGTTCGTTGTAGAAGCTTTAGCACAAGAAATCGCCGAGTTCCATACAGACAAGCAAGAACTTGCAGAATCAAAAGTGCGTTTGATTAGAGAAGGCCGCGAGGCTTTTGCAAAAGTCAAAGAACAATTCATCCGTCGTGCAGCAAGCCTAGTAGAATCTACAGTTGAAAAGACTCTAACTACAGAGATCGGACAGCTAAAAGAAGATATCGAAACAGCTCGTCGCAATGACTTTGGACGTAAATTGTTTGAAGCATTTGCTAATGAATATCAAACCAGTTATCTATCAGAGAAATCTGAGACAGCTAAATTGCTCAAGGTTATAGACCAGAAAGAGTTGGCTTTAGCACAAGCTAAGAACGATGCTGCACAAGCACGTCAACTCGCAGAAAGCAAAGAACACGAAGTTAAGGCACTAGTGGAAAGTAAACAGCGTCAAGAAATTATGTCAGAATTACTAGCCCCTCTCGCAAGAGACCAAAAAGCTATTATGACAGAACTCTTAGAAAGCGTTCAAACTACAAAACTACGTGGTAGTTTTGACAAATACTTACCAGCAGTAATTGCCGGTGAACAACCACAAAAACGTAAGGCTCTAGTAGAGGCAAAAGAAATTACAGGAAATAAAATTCCTAACAGCGCAAGTAGTAGCGAGACTGATTCAAACATCATTGAAATTCGTAAGCTCGCTGGATTAAAAATTTAAGGAGAAATTAAATGTCTGAACTACTATCAAGCCGTTGGAACGAGACCAAGGAAGCCCTATTAGAAGGCCTACAAGGCGTTAAGCGTTCAACAATGGCTGTCACATTAGAAAATACTCGCAAGTATCTAGCAGAAAGTGCCACAGCCGGTGCTACTTCCGCTGGTAACGTTGCGACCCTAAACCGCGTGATTCTTCCAGTAATCCGTCGCGTTATGCCAACCGTTATTGCTAACGAACTAGTTGGTGTACAACCAATGACTGGCCCAGTTGGTCAAATCCATACTCTACGTGTTCGCTATGCTGACACACGTTCCGGTGCTGGAGTTGTAGCTGGTGAAGAGGCATTCAGCCCATTTAAGATTGCAGAAAGCTATTCTGGTAATGAAGTCAGTGGCACACCTAAGGCAGCTAATACAGCCGCTCTAGAAGGTGCAGCTGGTAACAGAATGAGCATTCAAATCTTAAAGCAAACTGTTGAAGCTAAGACCCGCAAGCTAAGTGCTCGTTGGACATTCGAAGCTGCACAGGATGCACAAGCTCAGCAAGGTATTGATATCGAAGCTGAAATTATGGCTGCTCTTGCACAAGAGATTACTGCTGAAATCGATCAAGAAGTTCTAAACTCTCTAGGCGTTCTAGCAGGTACAGCTACAGAAACTTACAATCAGGCATTTGTAAGCGGTACAGCTACATTTGTTGGTGACGAGCACGCAGCTCTTGCTGTTCAAATCAACCGTGTTGCTAACTTAATTGCTCAGCGTACACGTCGTGGCGCTGGTAACTGGGCCGTTGTAAGTCCAACAGCATTGACAATTCTACAGTCTGCTACTACTAGCGCATTCGCTCGTACAACAGAAGGTACATTTGAAGCTCCAACAAACACCAAGTTTGTTGGTACATTAAACAATGCAATGAAGATCTATGTAAACACATATGCAACATCTGATGATGTTCTTATTGGTTACAAAGGTGGCTCTGAGAGCGATGCAGCAGCATTCTACTGCCCATACGTTCCTCTAATGAGCTCTGGTGTTGTATTAGATCCATCAACATTTGAACCAGTCGTATCATTTATGACACGTTATGGTTATGTTGAACTAAGCAATACAGCTTCTTCTCTAGGTAACGCAGCTGACTACTTAGGTAAAGTTGCAATCACAACAGCTAACGTTAAGTTTAGCTAATCAACCCTTAAAAGGTTGTTAACAACAAAAAGGGCTCTTAGGAGCCCTTTTTCTTTATCTGATAAATACATAGTCTAAAATGAG
>Ga0222712_10001754_pt1 | contig 26150 bp, 16 predicted proteins | sample C33_657DmetaG_FD_165043 | JGI IMG/M metagenome (GOLD analysis project Ga0222712, IMG submission 165043) | Estuarine water microbial communities from San Francisco Bay, California, United States - C33_657D | ecosystem: Environmental > Aquatic > Marine > Unclassified | place: USA: California... | reverse complement strand
AAAAGAGAGGGCTTACATTTAACTTCCCTGATGTCTGCACCATAGAATTTGCAAATAAGAACTCACTCTATTACTTTAAGAACTGTTACTTAAAGTCTATGAATGTTAATTACTCACCTTCCGGTACCCCGGTATTCTTTCTGGGTGGTCAACATGCTGCTGAAATTGAGATAAGTCTTGATTTTGGAGAAATCGAACCCCTATCACGAAACGATATCCTGAGTGGAGACTTTACCGGTAAGGTTGGTCAAGCAATGTCGGCAGGTACAACTAAACAACAACCACAAACACCTCCGGGTCCTTAATGTATACACTTCTTAGCCAATTTGACATCATTAACTATAATGGTGTACCTGTACGTAACATATTTACTAGAATTACATTCTCCGATTTAGTTAAAAAGACCGGAGCTGTATTCTATCCTTATGTTATTACTGAAGGTGAGAGACCAGATACTATTGCATATCAGTACTACGAAGATTCAAGATATAGCTGGCTGGTGTATATGAGCAATGCAATGTTTGATCCATACTATGACTGGCCGTTAACTACTACTGAATTTGATAATTTTATACTAGAGAAATATGGTCAAAAAAATCTAGCTATGGAAAAGATTTTATTCTGGAGAGATAATTGGAGAAGCGATGATTCAGTTAAGACACCTTCAGGTTATGCCGCCCTTACATCTTCAGTTAAGAAGTACTTTAGCCCGGTTACCGGGTTTAACAATAGCGTGGTAAGTTACGTACGTACTCCTTCAGATAGAGTAGTTGATACAAACAAAATTATTCAACTAACTGTTGCTAATTCAAGTAGCTTTTCTGTTGGGGATCTTATCAGTCAGAACACCAGCGGGGTGACGTCGGGCACAGGTGAGGTGAAATTCTCCTCTAACAACATAGTTTTGATTAACAATATTCAGGGTCAGTTTTCTAATACAGCCGGTAATGTAGGAAGCTTGGTTAAAAATTATACATTTACCACCACCTCCGTTACTAACACCAATACCATAAGCACCCCTATCTCATCAGATGAGTTATTCTATTGGGAACCAGTAACGGCGTATACTTACGAGACCGAGGTAAATGAGAGTAAGAGATCAATTAAGTTAATTGATAAGGCGTACGTAGACCAGATTGAAAGAGAACTTAGCGAATTGGTATGAAAAATAAGGTTTACGATCCTGGTGATATAAAAATAATTGGCATGAAGATGACCAATTATAATAAATCAGCAACCAGGGATATTCGAGGTCAAGTAATTTCTTTATCTATATTTGAAGATATAGAACAGCCCTCGGTGTACGCCGAAATACTATTAAAGGATGGGGTCAACTTAGTTAAGGACTTTCCTATCTTAGGTGAAGAGTTTTTAGAAATTTCATACATAACACCTGGGCGTGATAGTATGACTATTTACAAACTTAAAACCTTCTCCGTATCTAGTACAGGGGTTGATCCTAGTAACAAGGCATCAACTTATATCTTAAAGGCGGTATCGCCTGAGCACTTTACCAGTAGTATTAATTTAACTGAGAGAAGCTATAAGGAAACTGTTGATAAGATAGTCAACAATATTCTAGATCAAGATGTTGAGACAGGTAAGGGCAGGGTAATTGAGGAAACCAGAGGTATAGTTCCAATTACTATTCCTAGAATGTCCCCCTTTCAGGCCATCGATTTCTTAAGACAAAAAGCTATCGCCAAGAGACCTTCAGGGGGTGTATTTGTATTTTATGAGAATCAATACGGGTATAACTTTACCTCTATCGAAAAACTTATAGAAGATGGCAAGGAGAGTATTGGTAGTAAGATATTTACCCATGCACCAGAAGCCGGTACCGATAGTGTTAGACAGACGTATGTTTTTAGAAATATTATTCAGCTGGAACAATTAAGTAAGTTCGATACCATTGATAAACTAACTTCTGGGTACTTTAAAAATAACGTAAAGTCATTTGACCTATTAACTAAGTCATTTGATGAAACTAAATTTGATATAACTGAACAAGCCAGTAAATTCATTTATAGCGATAGAAATTCATCTATTCCTAATTCTACTACCTTGGTGGATCAGGCACTCTCTGGTGCCCCTACCTACATGTTTGCACCTAAAGATAGTAGCAGGGGTGAGGACTTTGTAGCCGACCTTCTTGGCTATAGACGAGCATTTGTAAAATTATTTAATCAAGCCGTAACCAGATGTATGGTACATGGTGATAATTATCTATCGGTGGGTGATATGGTTGAGTTAAAATTACCAGACACCTCGGGTACAACAGGTAAGAAGAATGATGATAATAGATATTCAGGTAATTACTTAATTACTAAACTAAGACATATTATTGTTTATGAAGAAAATAAGTTCAAGCACCGCGTTGTGTTTGACTGCAATAGAGTTGGAGTAGGTGTATGACTACGTTGAGCTTGGGTGAAGAGGGGTTCAGATGGTTTGTTGGTAAGGTTGAAGATAGAGATGATCCCCTGTTGCTGGGCCGTTTAAAGGTAAGAGTTTACAACCTACATTCAGAGAGTCAAAGTAGAACCAGCACCGATGAGCTGCCTTGGGCTATGGTAATGAATACCGTAAATAATTCTAACTTAGATAAGGTAGGAGTATCTCCGACTGGTATTAGGGTAGGTACAACTGTTGTTGGCTTCTTTATGGATGGTAATGACGGTAATATGCCAGTCATCCTGGGGTCTCTTGCCGGTATTCCTGGCAACCAGGTAAACAATCATGATGTGCCATTTGAAGCCAGGGAATTAAACAAAGTAGAAAAGACTACCATAGGGCCCGAGCCTGATACCTCTTATGCCGCTAAATATCCTTTTAACAAGGTTATGAGAACCGAAGGCGGTCATGTCATTGAGGTAGATGATACTACCGGACACGAACGACTACATATCTTCCATAAGAGCGGTACTTATGTAGAAATCAATCAAGATGGTAGAATGATTACCAAAGTAAACGATGATGATTTCCAAATTGTTGCCAATAACAGAGAAGTCTACATTAAGGGTAATGTTAATATTCAGGTAGACGGTAACTATACGATGAACGTAACCGGTGATATTGTTATGAATGGTAAGACTATCAATATGAACTACGGTACAATGGGTGCAGCAAGAATTGGTGATACAGCCGATACCGGGGATGATGGTACTGGTAGTGCCAATGACGATAACCCAGCAGGCACCAACGTCATTGAGACTGGTTCAGGTACAGTATTCATCGGGGATTAACATATGGCAGTTATAAGACAAACAGGTAATTTAGGAGTTAGAACTACAGGGGTCAGAGAAACGTATGCTGACCTCTATACTAACTTTGATAAGCATCCTGATAAATTAGATCTCCTTAGATACATTAACGAAGAGTCGGTTAAGAGATCTATCAAGAATATACTACAAACCAATAGGGGTGAGAGATTTTTTAACCCTACCTTTGGCAGTAACATCAGGGCGTTACTATTTGAAAATGTATCGTCAGTGACAGAATCTCTATTACGTGAGTACATTGAAACATCTATTAGTAACTTTGAACCACGCGCAAAACTTATAGAGGTGATAGTATCAGGAATGCCGGACGAAAATGCATATGATGTATCTGTTATTTTCTCCACAATAAATACTACAGAGCCTATCACACTCAATTTAATTCTTAACAGGGTAAGGTAATGTCAAATACTAGTATAAGTCTAGTAGATGTCGATTTCGACACTATAAAACAAAATTTAAGAAGCTACCTACAGAGATCAGATTCTCCGTTTAAGGATTATGATTTTGATGGCTCAAATATAAGCCAGGTGTTAGACATCTTGTCTTATAACACCTATCTCAATTCATACTATTTAAATATGGTTGCAAGTGAGATGTTCCTTGATTCTGCTATTATTAGAGACAGTGTTGTCTCACATGCCAAGGAATTGAATTATGTGCCTAGAAGCTATAGATCAGCCCAGGCCCAGATCTCCTTTAACCTTACCCCCTCATCATCTAGCATTTCAGTTATAGTAGTTCCAAAAGGTACTACATTTACAGCCAAAGTTGGAAGTAATAACTACTCATTTGCAACAGTAGAGAATAAGACTTTTATTGCCAATAGCAGTAACATCATTCCTATTACCCTGGATGTATATGAAGGAAACTTCCTAACAGACTCATATGTTTATGATGCTGCAAATACCTCCCAGCGCTTTGTTCTATCTAACTATACAGTTGATACTAGATTTCTAACTATTAACTCCATTGAAAATAATGGTGCTAATGTTATTAGCTATTCTAAGTATACCTCGTTTCTAGGGGTAGATGCTACCACCCCAGCATTCTTTGTACAGGGCGCAGAGAACAATCAATACGAAATTATATTCGGTGACGATGTTAAAGGTAGAACACCGAAGAGTGGATCTACTATTGTTGTTAACTACTTGGCAGGTAATGGTGAGTTACCAAATGGTGCACGTACATTCAGTATTGATGGTTCAATACAAGGTCAATCAAACGTATCTACAATTACTACAGTTGCATCAGCGGTCGGAGGTGCAGTTAATGAGTCAATTGAGAGCATTAAATTAAATGCACCCCGTTATTATCAGAATCAAGAGCGTGCAGTCACAGCCTCTGATTATGAAACATTACTAACAACTAATTTTCCCGAGATTGCAGGTGCTGCAGCTTACGGTGGAGAAGATAAAGATCCTCCAGTATATGGTAAAGTATACGTGGCTGTTGATCTTATTGGTGCTGATGGTGTGTCCGACTTAGATAAAAATAGATACTACAAATTCTTAAAACAAAGATCACCAGTCTCAATTGATCCGGTTATTGAAGACCCAGATTTCTTGTACGTGGAAGTTGACACCACCGTCCGCTATAATGTCAATGTGACTAATCAAAGTATATCAGATATTAAGACATTAGTAGAAACAACTATCAGTAACTACAATGCAACGTACCTTGATGGGTTCAAGAAGACTTTACGTAGTAGTAAGTTGGTAGAGAGTATCAATAACTGCCATCCAAGTATTCTGGGTGTAGACTTAGAGGTCAAGCCCTTCAAAAAGTTTATTCCGACTCCAGGTCAGGATTACAGTGCTGCCATTGAGTTTGGTTTTGAACTTACCTCAGAGCTAGTCATCTCATTAGAAGAATCATTAAGAGCAACTATCCCTGCCGTTCGAAGCACACCGATGCTTAAAGATGGTAAATTAGTTTTTATTATGGATGACGGGGAAGGTATTGTTAATCTATACACTTCTTCATCTACCGGGGTTCAGTCTATTATATCTGAAGTAGGAACGGTAGATTATATTTTAGGTAAAGTTATTCTATCAAGATTAAACGTTGATAGCTATACCCCGGCCTCGGATGCTCATGTCCATCTCTTTGCCACACCTAAAATTAAAGATATTAGTTCTACTAAGAACCAGCTCATCATAATCGAAGATGCCGACATAGTTGCAAGCGTTGAAGCGATTAAAGAATGAAAGAAGTCGAAAAGTTAATCACCCCGCTAATTGACTCTCAATTTCCTGGTTTTTATCAGGAAGAGGGGCCTCTTTTTGTTCTGTTCTTAAAAGAATACTATAAATGGCTTAGTACCAAGACTTATGAAATTGACGGTATAAATGTGGCAGGGGCAACCTTATATCATTCAAGATCGTTGCCTGAATACAGGGACATTGATAGAACGGTTGAAGACTACATCGTATACTTCAAGGAGAAGTATCTTAAGGGTGTGAATTTTAATTCACTTTCTAATAGAAGAAACCTCATCAAAGCCGCCCATGATATCTTTAGCTCAAAAGGATCATCTCAATCACTAGACCTATTATTCAGTCTAGTATACGGCATTAAGATTGAAATTTATACACCTGGGGATGACATCTTTAGATGCTCTGATGGTGAATGGACCATTCCAAAATATCTGGAAGTAACACCTACTACGAAAACGGCTGGGATGGCTGGTAAACAAATTACAGGGTCAAGATCAAACGCCACCGCATTCGTAGAGTATGTTATAACTAGAAACATTAATGGTAAAAATATTGATTTGTTATTTCTAAGCAGCATAAGTGGGGGGTTTGAGGTCGGTGATATTATTACAACCGATGGTATTGTTGAGAACGCACCCAAGGTATTTGGCTCATTTAACTCTATTAATGTTACTGAGGCAGGTGAAGGATTTTCTAGAGGTGAAGAAGTAACAATTACCTCCTCTACCGGGGTTGAAGGTAAGGCTATTGTAAGTGCTGTTGAATCGCAGACTGGATTGGTTCGATTTACATTAGTCGATGGTGGGTGGGGTTATTCTATTACTGCTAACTCAACAGTATCAGAAAAGGTACTTACCTATACCAGTCTTACTAACTCAAATAGTGAAATAACAACGTTTGAAAAATTCGAAACAATCGAGCAGAATAATTATAGCCTTGCAATTAACAATGTAATAGGTAACTTTAGCCCTGGCGATACACTTACCAATCATAGTGGGGCGGTCTCCATTATTGCAAGCCGCACCCAGAATACAGATTCAAATACTGCTACATTAATTATTAACCCTATCTCTGGTAGCACATTTGCTAACACTATAGTGTATAATACTAATAGTGCTTTTATTGCAACTAATACTGCAGTTGCCTTTACGGTTAGTACCCAGTTACGTCAGCGTACCGGTAGCACCAATACCTCTTTTGGCATCGTTACTAGCACATCTAACGTAGTTCTTCTAACAGTAAATACATCAACTATTGCATCAAATGGTCTGCATGTAGGAACATATCTTTTACAAACCTCATCACTAGCAAGTGGTAGGGTGTTGGCAATTCCAAGAGAGTCTAATCACAACTACGCCAATGTCAATGTTATTGTAGTTGGTAATACCTCAGGCAATTTTACTAATACCGACGTATTTAATACATACTCCGACTCTGACTACGCCACTTACATTGCAAACGGTACCCCTACGGCTGCTACCAATGGGTATTTTTATTCTCTTGAATCTGTAAGTGGTAGTGCTCGTTGGTCTTCTAGTAACACTGTTTTAAGTTCTGACGTTCCTACTGTTAACACAACCATATTCTTAGCTGCCGATCTTGGTGGTAAATACTCATCAAATACTAATTATAAATCCCTTGGACTTTTAATTGGATCTAACTCTACTGCAGTCGGTATAACTAATACTACTAATACCTTTTACGCAACCACCTCCTCTAAGACACTCATAACCGGACTCACCTCTAATTCAGTAGCCAATTTAGTGTTGGTATCATCAGGCACAGGTGCTGACTTCTCCATTGGTAGTATCTCTGATTCAGAGGTAGTATTATTATCTCCTGACCTACTCAGCTCCAACAATGATGGACCTGGTAGCAATAGTGTTCCTTTTAGCACCATGCTCATATCTGGTGCTAACTCCGGTTATGGTAACCTCTCCTCTGTTGGTATTATATCAGGCGGTTCTGGATATAGTAATACCGACAAAATAGTATTCAGTGGGGGTAATACAGGTGCTGGATCATTCACTGCTGGTAATGCATCTTTAATTACAGATGCTTCTGGGACTATTGTAATAGTTAATCTGTCTGCCAACGTAGGTAACCTTATTGTATCCACTCCATCAGCATCTATTTTAGATTCCGGGGGCGGTGCAAGTGCGGGTTCAGGTGCCGATATATTACCTGCATCACCATATGGATTTACTAAAGCACCTCTAGGTGATGCTGATACCCCTATTTTAGATTTGCTTAGATTTGAATCAAAGACCATTGGTACTATATCCAGCTTAACTGGTATTAACCCTGGTGAAAACTATAACATTGCACCGTTTGTATTCTTAGAAGAGGCAGGAGTTGCTGCTTACGGTAAGAGAGATATTATCTTAGAAATTAATACTCTATCTAAGAACATAGGATTTACCACAGGTGAGACTATTGAACAAACTATCAATTCACCTTCTATTTCAATAACCTCTAATACCTATACTGGTAATACATCTAACACCTATGATGTGGGTGAGTATATAACTACCAATAACGGCATAACGGTTACAGGTACTGGGTTTGTTTACTCGACTACAAAAGACGCCTTAACCAATACCTACACAACCGTTCTTACCGGTAACACAGGTGTCTTTACAAATACCATAACTACATCTAAGTTAACAGTATCTACTAATACAGGATTCACTGTAGGTGCAACTGCAACCCAAGGTGCAGTAAATGGTGAGATCCTTGCGTCTAATTCAACCACATTAATTATTAAGAGTGCTAGTGGGTCGTTTGTTGTTAGTGGTGCAAAAGTAACATCTACTGGTACTGCCAATGCAACCGTTACCGCAGTAGACAATGCATATAAAGTATTTCAACTAAACGGTGCAACTACAAGAAGCGTTACTGATATCTTGAGTACAGCGGCAGATACCTCGGCTGCAGTTGCAAAAGGAAAGATCAAATCTGGCTCCAACACCTCTGTACTCAAGGTAAAGCGTACAAGTTTATTTACCGATTTTACTCCTGGAGGAACTATTGTAGGTAAGACATCAGGTGAGACTGCCTTGGTTACTGTCGATTTAATAGATTCAAGTACTGCTGTAATAGGTAGAAATGCTAACGTCACCGCAAACGTAGTAGCATCTTCAGGATCAGTTTCCACACTATCAATTACAGACTCTGGGGTTTATTATCTCCAAGATCAAACAGCCATATTCTCATCCTTTAATGGTGAGAGAATTGGTAGAGGTAAAATTAATATTGGGGGTACTGGTACAGGTTCGGGTTATTACAGTGCTGCAAGAGGTCTACTAGACGACGCTGACTATATACATGACGGTGAGTATTACCAAGAATTCTCATATGAAGTTCAAAGTTCTAAACCTTTAAGTGTATATTCAGACCTCTTAAAGCAAGTTCTACACGTTGCCGGGACCAAACTATTTGGTAAAGTAGTCACCTCATCTACTGCTAATGTTGAACTTAATGTAGCCCAAAGTACAGTCACAATTACATAATAAATAAAGACATGTCAAAAATAGTTTCCAAATCATTCAGCAAGCATGTAGCCGAGCAGGTTATTGAGTCTTTAAACGAGCCTGCAAATAACATCTATTATGTTGCTGTCAGTAAGCACACCCCTTATGCAGGCGGTGACGATAGCGTTCCAGATCCTAATGAGACGAATCAAGAACTACAAGTAAGACCATATCAAGAGATTATATTTGGTAAAAAAATATTACCAACAGACGTCAATTTGGTAGTTCCAAGACATAACTGGACCACCAATACTGCATATGCAATGTATGATAATAATGATCCTGATCTTTACAGTAAGGCGTTTTATGCCGCTGTAGATGCTGGGTCTTTTTACTATGTTTATAAAGTATTAGATAATAATGGAGGGGCAGTATCTACTGTTCAACCTAGCAGCACAGTTGAATCTGCATGCAACTTTATCACTACTGGTGATGGATATAAATGGAAGCTCATTTATAAAATGCCTGAGGCAACGTTTGAAAAGTTTGCAACCAGCGACTACATGCCTGTTATTACAAGCGCTAACGTTGCAGGGAATTCAGTATCAGGAGCTATTGACGTTGTTAAAGTCACTAATGCAGGATCAGGATACGTATCCGTCCTTACTGGTAGCTTTACGGTGGATGATTTAAGAGATGCTATTCCTACCGGAGGTAATGAATTTAGTTATAGACTTAATTCTAATGCAGCATCTAACTCTGATTTCTATACAGGCAGTTCAATTTACATCTCTGCTGGTACCGGTAGTGGACAATTAAAGTCGATTGTTTCATACGAAGCCGCAACCAGGGTAGTTACAGTTAATAACGCATTCTCTACCCCACCTAGTACAGATTCACAATATCTAGTAACTCCTAATATTGTGATTGTAGGTGATGGGCAAGCTGCCGCCGGCTATGCAGTCATTGCATCAAACAGTACTGTTAATAATTTTGTATCAAAAGTTGTTATGGTTAACAGAGGCTCTAACTACACCTATGCAGAGGCAACGGTTAGAGGTAATACCGGTGGGGTGGCAGTTGGTACTTCTGTATCACCTGTTATACCTCCTGTTGGCGGGCATGGTAAGAATGCACCTCAAGAGCTAGGATCAGACGCATTAACTATAAGCGTTCAACTGTCTAATAATGAGGGGGGATATATTTCAACCTCCAATGATTACAGACAGATAATGATCCTCAAGGATCCGTACTTTGATAATGTAACACTAACACTGGGTAGTGAGGTTGGTACCTTTAGTGCCGGTGAAACTATCAGTCAAGTCAGTTTTGCAAAACTTATAGGCACAGTAACTACTAATACCAGTACCGGTACACTGGTAGGCCTGGGTACAGATTTAAACAATGCATTACAAGCTGGTGATACTGTTTTAGTTTTTGATACTGCCGCCCAGCTTCAATCCATTAGAACAGTAGATACGGTTACTAACAGTACCTACTTACAGCTCACCTCCAACAATTCTTTTAACGCATCATATGCAACGCTTGCCAAAGCATCTGTTATTGCAACGGGTATTAAAGAAGGTAATGTTTCACCGTATGCTACATTAACTAATGCAACGCCGAAGTTCGTAGTTGGTAGACCGGTCATCGGTAGTACTTCTGGAGCATTTGCAAACATTACCGCTATTAACGTTAATGAAAAGAATTACAATAGCTGGAACACATTCGATAATAGAACCAGAATTTCATATACTGCTAATACTTTGGCATTTGCTAATGACTCAATAGTATATCAAACCGAAGTTTCTTTATCTAATGCATACTTTCATTCGGCTAACTCAACTTATTTGTTCTTAACTTCAGAAAAAGGACCTATTAATGCCGATCCTACTGAAGAACTATTACAGGTAAGTGGTAGTGCAACGTATACTTTAGGTTCAGTTAAATATACACCAGACATAGTAAAGAACTCTGGCGACGTGATATACATAGAAAACAGTGAACCAATTTCAAGATCAAACTCACAATCTGAAGCATTCAGAATAGTGCTCCAATTCTAAGAGGACCATATGGCAATCGAGACAAATTTAAATGTAACTCCGTACTTCGATGATTTCGATGAAGAGAAGAACTATCATCGTATCCTCTTTAGACCGGGTGTTGCGCTTCAGGCACGCGAGTTAACTCAACTACAAACTATACTGCAGACACAAGTTGAGAGATTTGGTGATAATGTATACGTAAGAGGAACTATTATAGATGGATGTAATATTTTTCCAGACTATAGTTACAAGTACATTAAAATTAATGATCTTCAAGAAGACGGTCAGCCGGTATCTTTAGGCTCTTATCGTGACCAACTACTTATTCAAGAGGCATTTAATCTCCAGGCCCTCGTTGTTTATAGTGCTGAGGGGCTTCAGTCTCAAAATCCCGATCTTAATACTCTTTATATCAAGTACATTAACACTGGTACTTCAGGGCAAAAGGTATTCTCAAATAATGATGTAATTAAAGTATTTAATGTTAACCGTACAGTAGAAAAGATTGTTATTACCGCTGGCGGTAGCTCATATACTAACAGCGATTCAGTAGTTATTTCCGGTAATACTGGAAGCGGTGCACTTGCAACTATTACTACTAACGGTGATGGTAAAATAGTTGACGTGTCCATGGTTAGCAAAGGTACTGGATATACAACAGTACCTTCTATTAGTATTAGCAATACTGCTGCTGGTGTAGGTGCAACACTTACAGCAGTAAACTTTATTGCAGAAGTTAGAGTTGCTGATTCTACGTATACCGCCCCCGTAGGAAGAGGTGCAGTTGTTAAGACTGATAGAGGCATTATTTACCAAAAGGGTAATTTTGTACGAGTATCACCACAGATAGCTATTCTAGAAAAATATACCTCTAATGTACATAATAAATCTGTGGGATTTGTTACAACAGAGGCAATAGTTAATAGTAACGTTGACTCCTCTTTACTTGATCTTGCAACAGGCTCCCCTAATTTTGCTGCTCCAGGTGCTAATCGCTTGCAGCTTACCCCCACCCTATTAGTAGTAAACACTGAAGTAGGCGCAGCAAATAATGACTTTTTACCATTATTAGAATTTCAAGATGGAAATGTGGTAAGAAATAGATCTGTTACTCAATTTAATTCTATTAATAAAGAGCTTGCCCGTAGAACATTTGAGGAAAGTGGTAACTATGTTATTGATACTTTTAGGTTAGATACAAGTACTGTTGGCGGTAATACTACTCATTTTAACCTTATTGTTAGCCCAGGTACTGCGTATGTTAAGGGTGAGCGTATAAGTTTGCTTAATAATACCCGAGCCCCGGTTCGCAAGGGTACAGACTCTTCCAACGCTGTTAGTCAAACTATTAATACTCAGTATGGTAGTTATGTTGTAGTTAAGGAGATGTTAGGACTTTTTGAAATAAAGAATGGTACTCAAGTTAACTTACATGATACTGCCGGTGCTGACGTTAGTGATAATTATAGTGGTACTCCTACCACCCCTGGCTCAGTTATTGGGACATCATATGTTAGGTCAGTAGAGTATAACAGCGGTACACCAGGAACACCTGACTGCACTTATAAGCTGTATCTGTTCAATGTGGTGATGTCATCAGGGAAAAACTTTAAAGATGTTAGAAGTATTACCATTACTGCCACTGCTATCGCAGACGTTGTTCTGACTAATGGATTAGCCGAATTACAGGATCTTCAAAACGATACTTTAATATTTAATACTGGTACCTTTGCTGTTAAAGAGTTAACTTCAGAAGAATTTATTTTTAGAACTTCTACCACCGCCACCCTCACCACCTCGGGTAATGTATCAGTATCATTCTCTGGTGCAAATATCCTGCCGTATGGTGTTGGTAGCCTAAGCAGCTCCGATAAACAAGAATTTATTATTATACCACAAGCTTCGTTTAAATATTCATCTAACGTTGCTGGTACTGTGTCAGCCAATACAACACAAACAAATGTTGTAGGCACCGGTACACTATTTACTACCGCTTTAAGAGTAGGAGACTATATCTCTATTGGTAATAGTGCCGCACAGCGTATTGCATACATTTACAATGATCAGCTACTAGGACTAGCTAATACGTTTAGCGGTTTAGGTGGAGGAACTGCCAATGCAGTTGCCAACGCCGCCTTTATTACGTTTCCTTCGTTAGTGCCTATTGATATGAATCGCACCGGAACCCCTGTGCGCACTATAACTGCAGACTCTACTACAGGTTTAACTGTAAGTGTTGGTGCGGCTACTAATGTAGCAACTACATTTACAATGTACCACAACCTAAAGAATATTGAGCCAGCGGTAAAGGTCAAAACAGTTAATAATCCTGTTTATGTAAAATTATCTACTGATAAGCTCAGTTCATCAAATACAGGTCCGTGGTGTCTAGGTATACCTGATGTATACTCTTTAGATGCAGTATACGTTGGAGCAAGTAATTCTTACTCAGAATCTACTACTAATTATGTCGATGAGTTTTTAATTCAAAGCGGTCAAAAAGATAATTATTACGGTCTATCTTATCTTGCTAAAAAACCAGGCTCAACATTAAGCTTAACGGCAACCAGTTGTCTTGCTGTTAAAGTTAAATCGTTTACGCATGGCTCAGGCAAATACATGTCCACAGAATCATATCCGCTTGACGATACTACAACTACCCTGCCCTCAAATAAAATTAGAACTGAGACAATTCCAATTTATATTTCACCAACGTCTGGTGAAGCTATCTCTTTAAGAGATGCTATAGACTTTAGACCTATAGTAGCTAATACAGCTTCTCTGGCAGCTACTACTTTAGCCGCGGCCACTATCGATCCATCATTAACAGAGACATTTGTAGCTGGTGAAAAGTTCTTCCCATGCCCTTCTAGAAGCTTTGAGACTACTATTGAGTCATACATGTCTCGTATAGATAGGGTTGTGCTTAATACTGCTGGTAGAGTAACTACTATAGAAGGGGTTCCATCTAATACTCCCCTACCTCCACCTCCACAAGCAGACACTATGAGTATAGGTACGGTAGTTATTGCTCCGTTTCCAAGCCTTACCTCTAAAGCTGCTTCAGTAGCAAAACGACCTGACCTTAAGAACACCGTCTCACTTTCCCAGACTCGCAGATATACTATGAATGATATCAACGCGCTGGAAAAAAGAATTCAAAAACTCGAATATTATACATTACTCAATACCATAGAGGCTGATACTAAGAACTTAACTCTTCCAAGTGAAGCTAATACTTCCTTTGAGCGTTTTAAAAATGGATTCTTCGTTGACTCCTTTAGTGACTATCAAATCTCTAACATAAACGACGGTGAGTATAAGGCATTAATTAATACAGATGAGTCAAAACTTACCCCTCAGCAAGAACTTGTTCCTGTTGACCTTAAGTACTCAAGTACAGGTACAAACACCTCCAAGCTTGGAGATTTAGTAACTTTACCTTATACAACTTCTACCTTCGTCAGTCAGCCGCATGCTAATAAAGAGAGAACATTAGTAACAGGCTCTTGGAGTTTTTCTGGCAAAATGATAGTTATTCCTAAGGTAGATAATTTCTTTGACACTGATGTTCTAAGCACTTCAGTCATTGATATTAATATAGCGGATCCTATAAGTGCGTTAACTAATTCAGTTAATGATGCATTAGGTAAATTAAATCTTACGCCTAATAATATTAAAGTTAGTTCAGGTGGTGTAGTTCAAGGTCCAACAGTAGTCACTAGACCTAATGAATTTATTACTACTACCACTCAAAACTTCTCTGAAACTCTTACTACTACCAGGACAGATTCATTTCAAAAGATCAATCCAGCTCCCACTATTACATCCACCCAGGATGTAGGAAATTTTCTTAAGAGTGTAAATATAAACCCTTACATTAGAGAGCAAAGAATTGCATTACATGTATCAGGGCTGAGACCAGGGGCAGAGCACTATGTATTTTTCGATGGTGTAGATATAACTTCATATTGCGTACCTGCTAACATATCCGATCAAAGTATTGATGGTCCCAATAATGCCACCTTAGCTAGTTTTTTGCCTCTTTACAATAAGGGTTCAAGCCCTGATCTAATTGCTGACAGCAGCGGGATACTATGTATTATAGTCTACTTACCTGGAGATACATTTACCTCTGGTGAAAAAGAATTCTTAGTAATGGATATTAGTACACTAGTATCGGAATCAGGTGCCACTTCAAAGAGTACGGGTAAGTTCTCATCCTTCTCTATTAACGGCACCTCAGGCGCTATTACTACCAGTACTAAATCATTTAATTTAGCACAAAAAGATGCATTTTATGTATCCACGTTTCAGAATACTCAAGTAATTAATCAAACTACTAATAACTGGGCAGTATCAAATACAGTGGATCTAACACCACCACCACCTGCTGATGGAGGAGGAGTTTCTTGGGACGGCGGAGGAGGGGACGGCGGTGGTAGCGACCCTCTTGCTCAAACCTTTTATGTTCATCCCCAGGGCTCATCGGAATTTATGCATTTAACTGCAGTTGAGGTATTTTTTAAAGAAAAAGATACAACAAAAGGAGTTACATTAGATATAAGAGAGGTCAGTGATGAAGGATCTGTCAGGCCTTTCATTGTACCGTTTGGTACAGTCTATAAATCATCTGCTAACGTAAGTATAAGTAATAATGCAAGCGTAGGTACTATGTTTAACTTTCCCTCTCCTGTTCAGGTTAGAACTGGTAGAGAATATGCAATAGTACTTTCTCCAGATGCTGCCTCACCAGACTATAGAGTTTGGACTGCAATACCTGGATTACCTGACGTTCTAGATACTACAAAAACTCCTAATAAGACCTGGGGTGAGGGTACGATGTTCTATTCAACTAGTAATAGAGCATTTACTGCTGTGCAAGACGAGGATATTAAATTTAACGTATATAGAGCAGAATTTACTTCAACCTCTGGAACCCTAGTATTAACAAATGACGATACAGAGTATTTGACTATTGCAAATAATTCTGGCTCGTTCACCGGCGGGGAAGAGATAGCCCAGCTTGCTAATTCATATCTAAACAGTACTATTACCACTGATACATCAAGCTCTACCATTACAACTGGTAGTAGCTTATCATCAGTATTATCTGCCAACGATACGGTGTTAATTGTTTACGGCACAGCTAATAGTGTAGGAACTGGTACAGTAACCTCTTCTACTATAACCATTACTAACGCCACCGCTACTAGTACCGGGTTTACCACAAAGTATGCCAATGGGGACTTTATTAGAATTGGTAATGAGGTAAGACAGGTCATTAGTGTTACAAGTAATGACTCTCTAACTATAGATGCCCCACTTAATACTGCAGCATCAGGGGCTGCGCATTACAGTGTAGATGAACAGTATGATGTGTTGAGAGTTCAATCTGCTAACTCAACTGCTATTGTAGTTAACAGACCTCCAGCATATACTGTAAGTGCAAGCCTTGCTGCTAGCATTCAAAGAGTTGTTAGTGGTAGAGTAGGTTATTACAACTCTACTAAAGGTAAGTTATATCTAAAAGATTCTAATGCATCTAACAGCGTGTTTAAAGTATTTACATCTAACAGTACATATAATGCATTGGTTGTAGGTGATATCTCTAATGCTTCGGCAAAGGTTTCATCAGTTGATAATATAGATGTAGCATCTTTTAATCCGTTCATTAATAGTATAATTACCCCGGGTACTACTATTACCCCTTCGCTAACTGTTACCAAGTCTGCAGGCGGTACAGCCACTCTTCCCTACCAGTTAAATGGTAAGACAAACGTAAATGTAAATGATACAGCAGTGGTTAAGAGTAAGTCTAATGAGATAGTCGGATCAACCTTAACTAAATCTCTTTCTACTACTCTATCACTCGGAACGTCATATACAACTACTTCACCTGTTGTTGATGTATCACCAGCATCCTTAGTATCCAGTAAATATTTAATTAATAATAGTATTGCTGGTGAAAACACAAGATATGGTAATGCAAGCTGCAAATACGTTTCTAAGAGACTGGTATTAGCCGATGGCCTGGATGCAGAAGATATTAAAGTATTTATTTCTGCATACAAGCCTTCAGGTACTGATATCTACGTATATGCTAAAGTTCTTAATGCCGCCGATCAAGATGCATTTGAAGATAAAGACTGGTCATTACTTGATCAAGTTACCTCTTCAGGTTTATTCAGCGCATCTTTAAACGAGAATGACATTAGAGAATACGAATACACATTTAAGTATTCCCCAACCGTATCAGTATTAGCAGGTTATGGAACAGCTAATACTGGTAATACTACCGTTACAGGTTCAAATACTGCATTCTCATCAGCTCTAACTTCAAATGATATTGTTAAAATAGTTAGAACCAGTTCAACCAGTGATTACTTTATTAGCCCGGTTGCTACTGTTGATAGTGATACCTCTATTACTCTTGAGAACCCAGTTACATTTAACAGTACCAGTCCTGGTACTGCAATAACTGGTCTGACTATTGAAAAGGTTACTAATCGTAAGGAAGCCTTCAAGTACAATCAGAACTCTAACATCGCAAGATACTATACTAAAAATCAAGAAGCTATGGACTCTTACAAATACATGGCATTGAAAATAGTACTGACTTCGGATACTACCTATCTGGTACCTAAGTTAGATGATGTAAGGGCTATTGCAGTCTCGGTGTAACATGATTAAAACTGATGATCCTAATTTTGTCAGAGACGAAGGAACAAACGCATTGATAAATACCAATGTTAATGCGTTTAAATTATACAAACAACAGCGCGAAAGCATGACCGCTCAAGCGCAAAACGAGCAAGAAATAAACGATCTCAAACAGAAATTGCTTGAGATGGACGCTCTTATAAAAAATTTAATCAGAGAAAAGAATGGCTAAACCAGTTTCCAATGTTGTAATTGCAACCGATACATTTGCCGGCTTGGTTGGTAAGACCAACGTATTAGCCGACGCCCTTACCAATTTAATCGTATCTGTGGAGGGTTCTACAAGCGGTGCTAACGTTACAGGTAACGGAAGTGTAATCGGCATACTTACAGCGAACACTTATGCTGCAACACTTATTAGGGGTGGTAGTGCAGGTAATACAGCCAATATTAGCACCCTGACACTAGGTGTTGCAAACAGTACAACATCATCTAACTTAATTATTACTGGATACACAGCCAACGTTTCTGCTAATAATTTAAACATTACTTCTAATTCAACAGTAAATGCAGCTGCACTGACAGTAAACGTAGCAACAATTGGCATATACGGCAATACGACATTAGGTTCAAACTCTTCTCATAATACCACCTTAAACGGCAATACATTAACAGTAACATCTAATACTACAGTCAATGCAGCCGCCTTCACCCTTAACGTTGCAACCATAAGCGTATACGGTAATACCACTATCGGATCTAACACCACACACAACTTGACCGCCGTTGGTAACGTTGGTAGTGTGACAATGGTACAACTTAATATCCCATCTAATACTTACATTAATGCATCTAACGTTTCTGTTAATGGTGCAAACGTTTCAGTATCAGGTGGGCAAGTTAACCTTACATCTAACTTAAATGTATCCGCAGCATACGGTATTATTACTGGTAACGTATTTGTAGGTAATGCAGTTGCAACTCCTGTAATCAGAGGTGGTAATGTAGAGAGTGGAAGCACTCTTACAATTGGCTCATCTACCTCAAACGTAAGTATGGTCGGTTTGTTAGCTAACGTTAGCAGCAATACATTAAATATTACTTCTAACAGTTATATTAATGCAGCCAACGTTACAGTCAATACCTCTTTATTCACTGTAAACACATCTAGTTACTATACTATTAATGCCGGTGACACAGTAAGAGTAAGTAACTCAATGGTTATTTCTAACGGCTCATTGACCGTGAATAACTCAGTATCGGTTTACAGTAACTCCTCTTCAAGAGTCACCTCTACAGCATTAGGATCAGTATTAACATTTCCTAATTCTTCAACCGCCAACCTGGTTGATAGCTTTGCAATTGCGGACTTCACCTCTGCTAAATATACCATTACAGCAATTAATACAGCTGACACAGAGAAAAAGACTATGTCTGAGTTGAGTGTTGTATATGGATCAGGTAATGCGCACATGACTGAATACGGTACTATTTACGTTGATACCCAGTTCGCTACATATACAATTAACGCCACCTCTACTGCTGTCAGACTATACGCACTCTCGACTGTTGGGTCAGTAGCATTTAAGATGTTGAGAGTTGCACTAACATAACAATAATAAGAATCACTTATTAGCGGAAAGGGAAGCTAATGGCAGCGAATACGCAAAATTTTAGAGTCAAGTACGGCCTAGACGTTACAGAGACGGCTAACGTTGGGAGTACACTAGGAGTAACCGGGGTTGCTACATTCAGCAACAACGTGGTTATCCAGGGCACACTACAAGTAGTTAACTCTGTTTCTTTTTCCACAACAGTCGATCTAGGTACCAGTGAAATTGTTTTATTAAAGGATGTTGCTGGCGCACCATCTCTTGATGCCCAATTAACAGTAAATAGAGGCACATCAGCTGACGTAAATATCAGATGGGACGAGACACTAGATCAATGGAGATTTACCAATGATGGTACTCTATTCTTCCCATTGCGTACATATGCTGACGTAACCTATCAGTTCAGCACAACAACAGCAACAGACACCGACCCAAGTGGCGGCAAGTTTAGACTTAATAATGCAACACCTGCATCCGTTACCGAAATTGCAATTAGTGATACAGAGTTCAGCACAACAAATGTATCTGCATTTATAAATGCCTTTGATGATAGTAATAGCGCGGCACCTAAGGGATACTTACTATTAAGAAGCTCAAAGAACGTTGGTAGGTTCATAGTTTATTCTATTACCTTAGTTACACCACAGACCGGTTATAGACAGATAGCAGTTACCCATGTATCAGGTTCAACCTTATTTGATAACGACGATGTTATCTTTATATCATTCTCCCGTACAGGTGAGAAGGGTCAAAAAGGTGAGCGCGTAAGTAGTGCAGCGTTTACAGATGCCACTAACACTACATTATTTACTAACTCCGACTCATCTACCTTCTCTATTTCCGGACTAAAAGGCCAAAAAGGTGAGAGAATTAATAGTGCAGCCTTTACAGATCTTACTAATACTACCTTATTCACTAACTCCGACTCCTCTACCTTCTCCATTACCGGGCTGAAAGGTCAAAAGGGTGAGAAGGGCGAAAGAGTTAGCGGTGCATCTTATGATGGTGCAGAAACTACCACATTCACTAACTCTGACAGCTCTACCTTTACCGTAACTGGATTAAAAGGTCAGAAGGGTGAGAGAGTTAGCGGTGCATCTTATGATGGTGCAGAAACTACCACATTCACTAACTCTGACAGCTCTACCTTTACCGTAACTGGATTAAAAGGTCAGAAGGGTCAGAAGGGTGAAATAGGTGATAAGGGCGACAAAGGTGAATTAGGCTACACCGGTGTAGGTATTGGCTCGGCGGTTTTTTGGGACGCTAATAACACACTTCAATTCAATAAGACCGATCTTACTGCCACCTATGTAAACGGTGTAAAGGGTCAAAAGGGCGAGATAGGCGAAAAAGGTCAAAAGGGCGAGATAGGCGAAAAAGGTCAAAAGGGTGAAGTGGGTCAAAAGGGTGAGAGAGTAAGCTCTGCCTCCTACAATGACGGAGCAAATTCACTAACATTTACCAATTCAGATGCTACAACATTCTCTATAACTGGTATTAAGGGTCAAAAGGGCGAGGGTGGCTTAAAGGGTGGCGATGGTGTATCTGTTAAAGGTGATAAAGGATCGGAAGGTGGGTTTACAACTAATTCAAATGCCCAGGTAAATTCACTAGGTGTCGGTCAAGGTGCAAGTGCTACAACAGGTAGAATCGATACTCTATACATTTACTCTTATGCCTTCTTCTACACATCTAATAAACATCTCAAATACGATATTGCAGGTGTTGAAAATAGTCTAGAGTTAATTAAGAAACTTAACCCTGTTGACTTTAAGTGGAAGAAAGATAATACAGCCGATACTGGATTTATTGCCCAAGAGGTGCTAGAATGGATGCCAAGAGCCGTTACTAATAATGGTGATGATATAGCAATTAAATATAACGTAATTGTAGCCCATCTTACAAAGGCTGTTCAGGAACTGAGCGGTCAGGTGGAAGTACTAACTAAGAAATTAGAGGGTATAGGATGAAATCGTTAAGTGTCTCTCAACTTAATACTAATATTAATAACAGTAAAGATACTGATAAAAATGATGTAGTGTTTACTTACTGTGCTACCGATGAAGCACAAGTTCAGCTGATAGGTAGCCTTGATGATGCTGTTATTAATAATGCTACTCTCTTTAAAGTTGATGTAGGTAGTACACCTCCTATATTTGCCATCCAGCACCTACCGGCTGTTACAATTTTTAAAGGCGGTATTAAGACAAGTGAGTTTGCAGTAGCGGTGGGGGTGGAGGTTAGTTCATTACTATCAGCCCTTAATGCTAATATTAATACAGCTAATATGTCCTTTGGTCCTACCTTAATAGGAGAGATAAGGGGCGGAGAGGGAGTTGATCAATAATGACCTATGCTCTTGTTAATACAGATTTAGATGCAAGTGATACCTACCCAGCCTTTCAAAACCTATATGATGGTGCTGGCCAGGCCCCTCAAGGTTTAAGTGCATCTGTGTACGCAAGTGAGGTGAGTTCAGTATTTGATCTTGGTACAAGTACTGATCCTAGGGACGATAGATTTCTTCAGCTTAAAGGTAAATCAGATGTATTTAATCCTATATTTTTACCGCTGAGATCTGCTGCTGAAAGAGCATCTGTATTTAACAGCTCTTACATTATAAATCAAGATGGTATAGAGTACAGAAAAGGACCTACTGCTGAAGATCCTGTATACCCTCAAATTACCGCAGCCACCAGCACGAAATTTCCAGGAGTTAGACTGACCGCCCGCAAATTACCAGTTCCTGGATCAGGATCGGCACCATACACTCCTACAGAACTATTTCATAACAGCTTCACAAACGCCCAGTACTTTACAACAGCCACCAGGACATCTGGGGGTGCAGATGATGGGTTTTATACAATAAACTTGCCGTGGGCTGTTGCATTTGGTCCAAACCATTACACCTCCATACATGTAGGTACAAATAGTTATGTTACGTTTGGCGAAGGTTCAACTACGTATGCTGGTATAAGTTTTAATAACCCCAACCTACCTAAGATATGTATAGGATCAGGAGATAATTCAAGTAATTTGGTTAAGTATCGGCAGGAATCCGGGACCGGTCGCACCGGCTCGGCATCTGGTATTTTTATAGTTTATTTTAGAGGTACCGGGAATACAGGGTATGCAGAAGAAACAATATCCGCAACTAATGATAACCTTATAGAGTGGGAGATGTATTTTTATCAAGAAAATCCTGGTATAATTGATATACAAATAAAGCATATGCCAAAGCATAGATCTAGATGGAGTTCATCAAGTTCAGGAACCTCGCTTGACACAGGACTTGGATTTAGCGGGGCCAATCATTCCGGTGGGCAAGTAGTAATACCAGGAGTTACTAGCCCGGTAGGAAAAGGTGCATGTACATTTACAGTAGGTAGGGATGAGTTTATTCGTATCAAGAATGTGGGTGAGCAAGTATACAGAACGACTGCGGGTTTAGGTACGATTAACGGGCTCGGGCCTTGTGTTAGCGGTGGTAGTAGCCCGGCATATGCTTCTGCTGATGGATGCCCGGCTGGGTGGACGGATATGACAAACGTCAATACCCCACAGGCATATCAATACCCAACATTTCAAGCTCTCGGTGCGCTACTACCGTCAGGTACAGCGGCTGGGCATATGCAGGCAATGACGGATCCTAATAATTATACCGGGCAGGTAGGTAATTGGAGAGTTAAAAGTAATGCAACAGGCAACTCTTTTGGTTTTAGAAATGGTGCACCATACGAATATACAGACGTTACTACTACGGTAGGGTGGGGGGCGCGCATGTACTGGGGCTGGGGATGCACAGCGGGCTTCGTTCTAGCAGCTACTGTAAGATACTGTGTACCGGCTTGGAGTAATGTTTTCGGGCTTGCTTAACTATTATTTTTGGATAAATTATGAAAAATTTGAATTACAATGAAATTAGCAATATAGTTTTAAATGATGATAAGTCATTATTTGCTATTACTATATCTAATAAGGACTGCAATAATTGTGCTGTTTTCTTGAACTATATTGAGCAATTAGAACCAAAATACCCTTCTATTTCTTTTCTTACATTAGAATTAGACGAACTACCGCTTTTTGCACCACCTGTATTTCCTAGTATTACCCTCTATCATCGCGGGATAAGGGAGAGAGAGGCAGGGGGGTTACCTGAAAGTATTAAGTATGTGGATAGATTGTTTGAAGATTGGATTGATAGTAAGCACACTACCAGTGAGACGTTAACATGAAAACATTTATTATAAATTTAGAGCAGCGTAAAGACAGGTTAGATAAGCTAACTACCCAACTTAATGAATATGAATTTGATTGGGAAAGGTTTCCTGCAGTAAATGGCTATAAACTGACTTACGGTCAGGTTCGAGATATGGGATTCGATATCTGTAAGGAGTGGGTCGACCCGCTTCTAAACAGACGTATGACTTTGAATGAGATAGCGTGTGCTATTTCTCACTACAACCTGTGGAAAAAATGTGTTGAGCTAGACGAGCCTATTTTAGTATTAGAAGATGATGTAGTTTTCTTACCTGAAAGCAATTTTGATTTAGATCACGCAAAAGGACTATTAAGAAGTTTCGATATGGTTTATTTGGATCATACAGAAATGATGCCAAATAAGAAGGTTATACTTTCAGACCTCTCCATCCCCCATTATCCATACCTCTGTTCATCCTATATTATAAGCCCCGGTGGTGCTGCGAAGTTAATAGAATCCAGGTTTAACGAACTTATTATACCGGTGGATGAGTTTATTCCTATGATGCTTGGAGTAGATCATACAAAGCATACCATAACAACTAACCCGGCAATAAAATCAGTATTAGTTCAGGCTCAATCATATTACTCTGGTATTGGGTTCTTTAAGGCTATTGCGTATGAAGATACTAGACCTTTCAGACAAGAATCTAGAGAAATACTAGGGTCAGATATAGAATCAGGTAGAGTATTAAATTCAAGCCTTCACGCCCTTACTGTGGCTACGGATGAGAGCAGGTCTTACATGCTCAAAGAATCAGCCAGTAAATTTAATATTAATGTTTCTAATATTGGACGAGGTGTTAAATGGGTAGGGGGAGATATGACCGGCGCCGGCGGCGGTCAAAAGTTAAAATTAGTTAGAAAATATTTAGAAGAAGTAGAAGATGAAAGCATAATTCTCTTCCTTGACGGATATGATGTGTTTATTAATGACGATTTAAATACCATCGTAAATAGATTCAGATCGTTTAATTGTGATGCTTTGTTCGCTGCTGAAAAAACATGTTGGCCAGATGATAATATTGCCCATCACTTTCCTGAATCATCTACCCCATACAGATACTTAAATAGCGGCCTTTACATCGGATATGCATGGGCAATCAAAGCCTTATTAGAGGATGACCCAGGGGTAGATGATCAATTTTATCTTCAGAATAAATTTATTGATCAATATCATTTTAAGAAAAAAATCAATATTAAATTAGACTACGAAAGCTATATCTTTCAATGTGTGGCTGGGGCTGAAGCAGATATTGAGATAATGGTTAAACAAAAATTTAAGCAGATTTACAACAATAAGACCAATGTATGTCCTTGTATACTTCATGGTAATGGGGGAGAGGCACAAAAGACCTTTCTTAAGAACACCTATCGTTCGTTGTTTGTAAAGCAGTTAGAATTTGATACTACGGTACCATTAGAAAAACTAGGTGATGAGATACTAGGATTCTCTTTCCTTACCAAGATCGATTGCGATTATCTGATTAAGAGAGCAGAAGAAACTGGGGTTTGGAAAACTATGCCTGGTGATAAGTTCCCTGGACAAGAGGCAAGAATTAAGGATATCGACCCTTCCCTTTTCATGGAGATATCTGATAAGTTTATGAAATGGGTAGTACCACAGGCTGAAGCACACTGGTTTCCTCTAAGTGTATACGGAATCAGAGATATGTTTATCATTAAATACTCAACTGATACCCAAGATAGTCTACCGTGTCATCATGATGCATCTTTAATTTCAGGTTCAATTAAGTTGAATGAAGATTACGAAGGTGGTGAACTGGTGTTTAATAGACAGAGGTTTTCTAATATGGGTATGCAAGCAGGAGAGGTCATTGTATGGCCAGGCCAGGTTACCCATGGCCATGAGTCGTTGAAACTAACTTCAGGCACAAAATACAGCCTCACTATCTGGACCTCTCGCTATAAAGGCGATATCAATTAATCTTGGGTAATATAAATAAGACTATATAACCTTGGAAATTAGATGGCAACAAAAGCAAATTTAGTTATCGATCAAGGCGCCACCTGGAATAGTACTGTTACCCTCACCGATCCTGATGGTAACTTTATTGACTTATCAAGTTATACTGGTTCCGCCCAAATGCGCAAACACTACACATCCTCTACTGCAACTGCGCTTGCAGTACAGCTTGGTGGTGCCAACGGTACTATTACTTTATCTCTAACGGCAAATGCAACTGGTAACGTATCTGCTGGTCGCTATCTTTATGATGTAGAACTCACCGATTCATCGGGCACCATTTCTCGAGTTTTTGAAGGAACAGTTACTGTCAATCCAAACGTTACGAGATAATAAATGGCAACGTCCTTAGCACAAGTTATTACGGTAAACAAACGTGATACCGTTCTTACATCAGATGCGCCATTTACACTAAAATCGGCGATCTACGACTTCAGCCGTTTAAGTAAGCTGCTGGACGTTAACGTTACTGAATCACCAAATAATGCAATATTTGTGTATAATGAGGTAACAAGCCAGTGGGAAGACCATACGGTAAGTGGGACCACCAGTGAGGTGCAAGTATCCTTTGCAAACAACAATCTAGTCATAGGCTTGCCCGATAGCGTC
>Ga0222712_10001753_pt1 | contig 26151 bp, 19 predicted proteins | sample C33_657DmetaG_FD_165043 | JGI IMG/M metagenome (GOLD analysis project Ga0222712, IMG submission 165043) | Estuarine water microbial communities from San Francisco Bay, California, United States - C33_657D | ecosystem: Environmental > Aquatic > Marine > Unclassified | place: USA: California... | reverse complement strand
GGGGGGGGGGTGGGGGGGGGGGGGGCGGGGGGGGGGGGGGGGGGGGGGGGGGGGGTCAAACGACCGCGTTCGAATTTCCGAAAAAATAAATGAAATCGCGCGATCGCGCTCGATATCGATCGCGCGATTTCGTGAACAAAAGACGCGTTCGCCCGACCCCGCCGCCGTCGACGCGGGAGGACGGACTGACCGACCGACTACTTATAGTATGATTGACCGACCGACTACTATAGGAGGACTGACCGACCGACCACTATAGTAGTAGGACTGACCGACCGACTACTATAGTATGACTGACCGACCGACTACTATAGTAGTATGATTGACCGACCGACTACTATAGGACGGAATGACCGACCGACCACTATAGGACGGAATGACCGACCGACTACTATAGTATGATTGACCGACCGACCACTATAGGACGGACTGACCGACCGACCACGAGTACGTGACCGACCGACCGCACGGTGCCGCGCGATCGACCGACGCATTCGAACGCATCACCAAATGGCGTTCCGTCTCACGCCACACGCGGTCGCGCACACGCGGATGTCGCGCGCGTGCGAGCGCGCGCGACGTCGCGTCGCATCCCTCGTCTTCACACGGCGCGGCGATCACGCGCGAAAGAGTCGCTCGGTGACGACGAACGCGCTCGCGCGCGTCGCGCGCGAGACGTCGAGCGCGTTCGAAGCGAACGCGCGCGAGCGATTGGACGCGAGAACGTCGCGTCGATTTTTTCAGTATAGGACGTTTGCGTCTGCTTTGGACGTCGAAGTGACGAAAGCGAAGGCGGAGGTGAAGGAGGAAAAAGGGAAAAAAGAGGACACACCGGGGGCGAAGGCGCGAGGCGCGGATGGGACGGATGCGATCGACGCGAGCATCTTACGAACTTTAGGGGGGTATTTGTGGCACGAAGGCGGGTCGCGAGGGAAAGCGCGAGTGATTGGGTCGTTAGCGTTGCTCGTGGCGAGCAAAGGGGCGAACGTGAGCGTGCCGTTCGCGTTCAAGTACGCGGTGGATGGACTCACCGCCGGCGCGGGGTTGCCGACGACGGGGGCGGAGGCGTTTATGAATGTGCCGTTTGAGGTGGTGTTGGCGACGCCGGCGGCGATGTTGGTTGGGTACGGCGCTTTGCGCGCGAGCTCGAGCTTGGCGAATGAGTTGCGGAACGCGATGTTTGCTCGGGTGTCGCAAGGGGCGATACGCTCCGTCGCTCGGCGAGTGTTCGCGCACTTGCACGAACTGGATTTGAAGTATCATCTCGATCGACAAACGGGGGCGTTGAACCGCACGATCGATCGCGGGACGCGAGGGATCAGTTTCTTGTTGAATAGCATGGTTTTCAACATCTTCCCGACGGCGTTTGAGATCGCCTTGGTGAGTGGAATTTTAGCTTCAAAGTGCGGACCAGAATTCGCGATGCTCACCGGTGGGACGATCGCGACGTATACCGCGTTCACGATCACATGCACGCAATGGCGCACGCAATTCCGACGCCAGATGAACCAGTTGGAAAACGAAGGGAACAACAAGGCTATCGATTCGTTGTTAAACTTTGAAACGGTCAAGTACTTTAACAACGAAGAGCACGAGGTGAAGCGCTACGATGTAAGCTTGAAAGGCGTAGAGCAAGCGAACTTGAAGATCGCATCTTCGCTCGGGATGTTAAACTTTGGGCAAAATGCAATCTTCTCAGCGTCCTTGTCGGCGGCGATGCTGTTGGCGGCGCAAGGCGTTGCGAATGGGTCGCTCACCGTCGGCGATTTGGTCATGGTTCAAGGTTTGCTCTTCCAACTCTCCGTGCCATTAAACTTTTTGGGTTCCGTCTACCGCGAAGCTCGACAGTCATTGATCGATATGACAGCAATGTTTCACTTGCTAGATGAAAAGAGCGCGGTGAAAGAGTCGGACGACGCGCCCGCGCTCGTCGTGCCCAAGGAGGGACTTTCTGTAGAATTCAAAAACGTGAGCTTTGGGTACAACGACGACAGGAAAATCATAGATGGCTTATCCCTATCCGTTCCAGCCGGTGGATCTCTCGCGCTCGTCGGTGCGAGTGGCAGCGGTAAGAGTACGCTGTTACGCCTGTTATTCCGATTGTATGACGACGACGTCGCTAACAACGCGGATTCGGGGATTTTTCTCGGCGGCCAGAATTCTAAGCGAGTGTCGTTGAAATCGCTTCGCGAGGCCATCGCTGTAGTGCCGCAGGATACGGTTTTGTTCAACGACACGATTCATTACAACATAAAATATGGCAAGATAAGCGCCGTCGATGAAGAGGTGCGCGAAGCGGCGCGCCTGGCGGCCATCGATGGCCCGATCAAGCGCATGCCCAAAGGCTACGACACCGTCGTCGGCGAACGCGGTTTGAAACTTAGCGGTGGCGAGAAGCAGCGTGTGGCGATCGCGCGAGCGTTGCTCAAAGGCTCGCCCTTAGTGCTCATGGATGAAGCCACGAGCGCATTGGATACGAACACCGAACAAGACATTTTAAAGATGCTTGAAGTCTTGATGAAAGGCAAGACCACCATCGTCGTCGCGCATAGACTTAGCACCGCGCGCAACTGCGACAACATCGCCGTCCTCGAAGGCGGCAAGGTTGTCGAGTACGGCTCGCATAACGACCTGCTCAAACGAGGCGGTAAATACCACGCGATGTGGGAGCGTCAGCACGCTCCGGGTGTGGCCAAGACGCCCACTATTCACGACGCCAGCGCGTCGTTAGACGATCTCTTAGCGCGAGAGACCAAGCGTCAGGAAGAGAAAGCAAAGAAGGCGAAGGAAGCGGAGGCCATGTTAGGCACTAAACGGTGCTGTTAGTCCTTCACGCGCGTTTGCAACATCTCTTCAAAAAGACGTTCCAAGACCGCACATTTTCCGCACTTCTCGCCTCGCTCGACCGTCGCATGCGAGCCGCCGACGCGAGCGTGCGAGTGACCGCGCCATTCGCCCTCAAGCGCGCCCATCGCGCGCAAACGCTCGCGCGATCGTCACCGCGAGCGCCACCCGCCTCCGCTCGCACGCTCTTTGCCCTGGACTTTGACGGCGTCGTGTGCGACTCCGTGGGCGAGTCCTCGCTCAGTGCTTGGCGCCACGGACTGGAATTATGGCCTGAGATCTTCGCCACCGATCAAGCGTCGAGGGAGAAGTCGCGAGTGATGGCGGAATTGCGCGCGGTGCGCCCCGTGGTGGAGACGGGGTACGAAAACACCACGCTCGCCCGCGCGTTGCTCGAACGCCTGGATGGGTACTCCGTGGACGCGATCTTGGGGAACTGGGACAACATGAGCTCGGATTTAATGGTTCGATGGAACTTGGACCGAGCGACGATGGTAGAGGCGTTTGGGAGGATCCGGGACGATTGGATCAAGGCGGACTTGGACGGATGGTTGGCGCCGAACGCGTTGTATCCGGGCGTCGCGGAGGCGGTTTTAGCCGCGCAAGCGCGAACGGACGGCGAGGTGAAGATCGTGACGACGAAACAAGCGCGATTTGCGACGGCTATCATGGCCAAAATGGGCGGAATAACTATCGCGGAGGAGGATATGTTCAGCACGACGGTCAGCGGGATTCCCAAAACAGAGGTGCTTAAGACGCTCGGCGTCGGCGGGCGGAAGCGGAAAGTTTTTGTAGAAGATAAATTGAGTACTCTGGAGAAGGTGTGTAAAGTGTCGACGCTGAACGATTGGGAGTTATTTTTGGTAGACTGGGGATATAACACAGCGAGCGAGCGAGCGAGAGCGGCGGCGAATCCGCGCATAAGTGTCATCGGCGTCGACGAGTTCATCGCGTTGCTTCGTTTGGGCTAGAAAAATTCATCGTCTTTGTGTATTTATACATTACATGGCATGTGGATTGACACATGCGTCTACCTAAACATTTGACTTTGCGATCATAGCGAGCACGGTTTCATCCGCATGGATATCGTCGAACCATTGGTGAAACGTTACGCGCGAGCCTGAGTCGCGGCTGAAGTCGAATAAGCAAATCCCCGGCACGACTTGATACACACGCATCGTCACGTATAGCGCGTGTTTTTCTTGCTCAAACACGACTCTCGCGTTCGTTTGACGCTGCGCTTTATATCCCAACTTCTTCGCCGCGGCAATCACCGCCTTTTGCACGTCATTCGGAGGTTTTGAGGTCACGAACCGCGTCGCATTTGTCACCGTATTTTCGTCGGAGTCAAAAATGTTCGCTATGTCAAACGCCGTCATGTTTATGAGCTCAAACGCGTTGAGCTGCCTAAGTGGTTTCGATGCCGTCTCAGATCGGCTCATGTCATTCCCAACGTCATCCGTGGACACCACGAGGTCGTCTCTAACGGCGAAAATGTCCGTCTCGTTCGCCGGGTCCTCTTCGTCAAAGTGCCTCGACGACGGCGACTTGGGCACCCTCACCGGCACAAAGTTTACGCGAAACCATGGATCTTTCATCACGCGATCGAGCTTGATGCGCCCCGCGGGATCTTTCACCATCATCGCCCGAATGAGCTTTTCCGCCCTCTCCGAAACTTTGGGCTGACCGTTTGGCAGTCTTGGAAAGTACGGCTCAGTTTTCTGTACCATGATCTGAAGCTGAACGAAATTATCACCATCAAAGGGGAACGATCCGACCAGGAAAAAATACAAGATGCACCCGCACGACCACACGTCTGCCGCCGCACCTTCGTATCCTACCGTTCGCGTGTGCTGATTAACCGTTTTGAAATTCTGGTTTCCAACTAACCGCTTCGACCCGCCCATGACTTCGGGTGCGGCGAAATGCGGCGTCCCACAAATTGTACGTAAATTTGTATCCTCGGAATCCGTCTTGAGCGCGGCCAGTCCGAAATCTCCTATGCATAAATCGCCATTCTCGTCTAAAAATAGATTCTCAGGCTTCAAGTCTCGATGATATATCCGCTTCGAATGACAAAACGCCACGCCTTGAATCAACCGTTGAAAGTGCCGTCTCGCTTCATCCTCTGAAAACGCCCCTCGTCGTCGAACGATGTCGTACATCTCCCCATTCGGGCAGTATTGCATGATCATAAAAATACTCTCGTGATTCGACAGCACTTCGCGAAGGTCCACCACGCACGGGTGCGTCAGGTCCGCCATCGCTTTCACTTCGGCTTGCACTTGGTCCTGGTCATCCTTGTTATGCAAGTTTTCCCGACTCAGAATCTGCGTTTACGCGCGTTAAACCATCTCCATGACGACAACGTATCTCACGAATTCATTCCGTACCTTCACCGCGACTTTCAACCCGGTGCCGTCTTGAATTCCGAGCTTCACCTGTTGCGCGCGACGGCCGCGGCGTCAGCGCCGAGCGCGCGTCCCCGTTCGTTCATCGCATCGCACCTGTCCGAACGCCCCCGCGCCGAGCGTGCGCTTCAACGAATACGCCCCGACTCGCGTGATTTCTTTCGCTTTGCGCGCCATGAGAAATTTTCTCGAGCTCGGTGGACGGGACGCGCGCGCGAGAGCGCCAGACTATGGCGCTCGCGAGAGCCATGCACGCCATCGACGGGCGCGCGCGCGCGCGCGCGCGCGTCCATGGCGTGCGACATCGAATGCGAATTCGCATCATTCCCAGGGCGTCGATCGTTGGCGACGAAGGGCGAAAGAAAATGTTGGGAGCTGAGACGGCGCGGCTACCCATAGCGAGCGTCGTCGGCGACGCCCTGAGAGCTTTAGAAGTGCGTCTCACGACGAGCGTCGACGACAGGGGTTCGTTTGGAGATGAATGCGCGAAAGCTATATTAACGCGAATGCGACGGTTAAGCGGGCGTGAATTTCGGGACTAACGAATGAATCGCGGCGTTCGGGACAGACGGCGCCGAACGCGGTGCTACAAGCGCCGCCCGGGGCGGGGAAGACCACGGTTTTACCTCTGGCCATGTGTTTGGATAAGCCGTACGGGTACGACGGAAAGACAGCGCGACGGACGATCGTGGTGCTCGAGCCACGACGATTGGCGGCCAAGGCGGCGGCGAACCGCATGGCGTCGATGTTAGGCGAACGGGTCGGCCAAACGGTGGGGTATCAAGTGCGGTTCGATCGCGTCGTTGGCGCGGACACGCGCGTGGAGGTGGTGACTGAAGGTGTTTTAGTGCGTAGATTGCGCGCGGATCCAGAGTTGCGAGACGTAGCGGCGGTGATTTTTGATGAATTCCACGAAAGGAATTTAGACGCCGACGTGGCGTTGGCGTTGTGTCGAGAGGTGCAGCAAACGATTCGGCCGGATTTACGTTTGCTCGTCATGAGCGCGACACTTGGTAAAGTAGGCGAGCGCGTTGCGCAGTTGTTGACGGATGAGGGCGACGGTGCGACGGCGGTGCCGATCATTGTGAGCGAAGGGAAATCATACCCAGTGGAAACGATTTATTTAGGACCGCCAGGCGTTGGTTTCGGAGAACTCGAACGCGCGACGACGTCCGCGGTGTTAACCGCCGTGCGAGCCGCATCGAGTGGTGATGTTTTGTGCTTTCTACCGGGCGCGGCGGAGATAAATCGCGTGATTCGCGACTTGCGGCGGGACCTGCCTTCCAACGTAGACGCGGTGCCGCTTTACGGTGCACTCACGCAAGAGGAGCAAAATCTCGCGCTCGCGCCCTCCAAGCCTGGTCGTCGGCGTGTCGTGGTGAGCACGCCGATCGCAGAATCGTCGCTCACGATCAGCGGCGTCACCGTGGTCGTCGATTCGGGGCTGTGCAAGTCGCCCAGGTTTGACGCTCGAAAAGGCATGACGCGACTGGAGACGACACGCATTTCCAAAGCGTCCGCTGATCAGCGGCGAGGTCGCGCCGGGCGTGTGGCACCGGGTACGTGCTACCGACTTTGGGGCGAGGCATTGAATTCGAAACTAGACCCAGACACGACGCCGGAAATTCTTCAAGCCGACCTCACTCCGGTGGCTTTAGATTTAGCGATTTGGGGCGTCGCGGACGGCGCGTCCATGGCGTGGCTCGATCCGCCTCCAGCGGGACCGCTCATCGCCGCCCGTCGATTACTTCGCGCGCTTGGAGCGTTCGAACCCGACCGCGATACACCGAGCGAGGTTGGTAAACTGATGTCCGAGCTGCCTGTGCATCCGCGCTTGGCGCGAATGCTGCTCTTCGGAGCATCCCGCGGAGCTGAAAGCGCTCGACTGGCATGTCAACTCGCCGCCGTCGTGGGCGATCGCGATTTGATTTCCGGGCGCGACGCGCCTTTAGATATTCACACTCGTCTACGCGCGCTGTGGGGACAGGATCCCCTAGGTGTTGGCTTCGTCGAAGAAGAGCCACCGCCGACGACGTCAGACGCATCCGGGCCGACGCGCGTCCCCATCGGAACCAAGTTACCAAAGAGCGGCAAGAAGATCAAAGGTGCGCCGCGCGGGAAGCGCACGAGCGTGAATTCTGCTGTGAGTGTCGCTACTGGAGGCGTTTCTGGTTCGAGCTTCAACGTCGACGATCGCGCCGTCGACGAGGCCGTCAAGGTGTGCGAGCAGTTGCTCGGACATTTGCGTCGGCTCGCGAAGACGCATCCCGAATTTTGTGCCCAGGGCGTTGGTGAGGGCGACCCCGCGGGCGCGGTGTGGACGTTTCTGTGTGGCGCGGGCGAGAGCGAAGTGGGCGTACTGTTAGCGATGGCGTATCCCGATCGCGTCGCCGCGAGGAAGAGTCGAGGCGGCGCGTTTCAATTATCTGGCGGTGGTGCGGCGAGCGTCGGCACTGACCACAAAGACGATGCCTTGCTCCTCGCCGAAGACAAATCGAACGAAACTTTAGTCATTGTCGAGCTCGCGGGCGATGGCGCGGGAAACGCTGGGGCTAGGAACGATCGTATTCGGCTCGCCGCACCCATCAGCCGCGCGTGCTTTGAAGGTCCCGATGGGCCGCTCTTCAAGGCGCTCGCCCAAGAGCGCGACGACGTATTCTGGACGAGCGCGAGCAAAGCCGTGTTCGCTCGTAAGCGGTTAGCCGTCGGTGAACTCGTTCTCCGCGAAGTACCGTTCTCGGTAAAAGAATCCGAAGCGACGATCCCGGCGATGCTCGAAGGCGTTCGCGAAATGGGACTCACTGGAGCGTTTGGATTATCCAAAAACACCACGACGTGGCTCAAACGCTGCGAATACGTCCATCGCTCCGGCGTCGACCAGACTTTCCCAGATTTGAGTGAACGCACGCTGCTCGCGACAGCAGAAGAATGGCTCGCACCGTGGCTCGCCGGCGCCACGTCGAAAGCCGATTTGAGCAAAATCGATGTCTCGTCGTTGCTCCGCAACCGCCTCACTTACGCGCACGCGCAGCTCGTGGACTCTGCCTGTCCCACGCACGTCACGCTTCCATCGGGCACGAAATGCCCGGTAAACTATGAAGGCGACACCCCGGTCCTCGCCGCGCGCTTACAAGAGCTCTTTGGGTGCGATGTCACGCCAACTGTCGGCGGCGTGCCGTGCGAGCTGCAGTTGCTCTCGCCCGCGTCCCGCCCGGTACAAATCACTCGCGATTTAGCTTCCTTCTGGCGCGACGCCTACGTCGAAGTACGCAAGGAGCTTGCTGGGAGGTACCCAAAACATTATTGGCCCATCGATCCCCTCGAGGCGGAGGCTACGAATCGCACCAAGCCGCGAAAGCCGTGAGTCGCACCGAGCCCCAATACCCTGTATATGAAAACCGTGTAATCATAATCCCGCACCCCTCAATTCTCGACGTAAAACTCCACCATGGGCGGCGTGGCTATCCCAGAACTTAAACAGTGCGTGCTTAATATCCATCGCGCGAGCCGGACCGTCGAACCCGAGCGACGGTCGAGGGCGGCGCTCGTTCGCACGCGGGTTTCGCTGCGCGGAGGCGCGCGATCGTCAAGAACGTCGTCTCGGACGCCGCGCGCGCGCGCACGAAAGGGCAACGCCGCATTCCTTGCGTTATTTTTGCTGACCGAGACTGTTTCGTCGATGCAGGTACATGGATAAGAAGCTCAAGCTTCGTTTGAATGGTAATCGCGACGTGATCGGCGTGCTGCGAGGATTTGATCAATTCTTAAACTTGGTGCTCGATGATGCGGTGAACGACACGACTTCGGAGAAGACACCGATGGGGATGATTGTGATTCGAGGGAATTCGGTGGTATCGCTCGAGGCTTTGGAGCATATTCCGGTGACGGTGCGTCGCGGGACATAGACCATGGACCGGAGGCGGCGATTTGTAATCAACTTTAGGTGTTTTTAGAGCTATGGATCGCGTGGGTTCATTAATAGTTAGAGGGGATATCATGAAGAACTCTTTCCCAGCGATAGCGCGCGCTTTGGAAGTGGTATTAAAAGGTTATCAATGGTTTGAATCGTGAGCTGCTGGTGGAGGGTCGCCGTTCGCTCTCAGGCTCTTCTCAATGTGAGAGTAAAATTCATCCTCATTCATGATGATTTCGTCTTCCATAGTTTTTATCGCCGATTCTATGCCCGCATCCACCGAATTCCTTCGCGGACTGACGTTCACTCCGAAATCTTCTTCCTCGTCTTCGATATCGTCGTCTTTGGGTTTGCACAGCGCGGGCGCGTAGCCGAAACATCCCCAGCAACCCAACGCGCGCCTCAACTCCGCGACGTCCGTAACCTTGCGAGTCTGCGCACCGATCGTCGTGTTCATTCGCTGTAACTGCTGGCTTAAAGTGCCAACCGCGCCCGCGAAGACATCGTCGACTTTTACATTTTCATTCAACACGTTGATTCGAATGCGAAGATGGAGGATGCCAACGGGACGCATCGATCTCGCGCCGAGGAGAGTAAGTTCCATGTTGTGAATGTCTCCGCCCTTGTATTTGGTGAAATCCTCGATTCTCGCGACAGCGACAACTTTTCTACTGATGTTGAAGAGCTTGTTCGCCGTTGCCTTGGCTGAGTTGCCTTCGATGTATTCAGAAAGCAAAAAGAAAGACAACTGCCCTTCGAGAGCTTCTTCCACACAGTCTAGCCTGGTAAATCCGGCGCTATCCCAGGTGGGCATCGCTGTATTTTCGTCTTCGGCTTCCATGTGTTTCTCCATGTGATGAGCTTTGGTGACCACGCGCTTTTTACCGTGCACAACTGCGATGTACATTCTGCACTTGGTACCGTCCAAATATTTTCTTTTTATGAGAAGGTTCTTTCCGCTCAGATCGAGCTCGACGAAGTTCGGCATGATTCGGATTTCGACCGACGCATTCTTCGGGCGTCGTCGCCAGATGCGCTCGACATCTTTCATCAACTGCGGTGTGATCAACTCGGTGGGATTGATTATTTCTTCCGCAACATCGTGGTTCATTTCGTTCCACCATTCCTTGACATCCCAGAAAAACCCTTCAGGCTCGCATACTTCCGTCAGGAGGAACTCGTCGACCGCCTTTCGAATAGCACTATCGATCATGCCGATTTCACTTAAGTTGATCGCCCCAAGAGCTTTGATTGAGAAGCTGTACTTCGGTAATCCAATGAACGACACTCGGAACGAACGCACGTACGGCCCACCGGGAGTACGCATCCACGAAAAAACCAGCCGCATATGTCCTGAGATCCGAAGATCGGAAGCGCGCACACGAATCGGAATCGGCACTGGTGCATTTGCTTTACCAAAAAGAGCGGAGATCAGTATGGATAAATCCCGTGTTTGCCAATCCAAATCTTTCTCGACAACCATCTCGCCATCGACGCCGCTGTACGTCCGCGCGTGCTTGAAGCATGGACCAGAAGACCCGAGTTTGAACTCACTCAATTCGATCTTAGAGATGAACGCGAAGTCTATGCTATCGAGCAAACTTTCTAACTGTGCGCGTATGAGGCGGTTCAACCAGCCTTCCAGCCATCCTCGCCACATGTGGTCTAATATTGAGCTCCACCAATCCGCCGTCTCCGCCCCGTTGCGATTTACTTTTGGATCACCGCGGATGCGCTGAAACTTACGGAGTTGATCCGAACGAACCTTGTCAGCAAGAATTTCGCGCTGATGCTCGTCTAACCATATTATGTGTCTCATGAATGTCGCTGCTAAAACGCATGCCAGCGCAAAATTTTCAAGCCAAACAGCAAACAACAAACTCCCAAAGGCTACCGCAATGTGCGGGCCCAGTGTCGAGAAGAAGTCGACTACTTCGTCTTCGATGTACTCGATTATTCGAACAAACAATCGATATGGCTTACCGAGGGTTCCTTTCCACGTGAAGGCGTGCCTAACCGCAATCTTGAGCTCCTCCATCTTGTCGTACGCTGTCACTTCTCGCTCAAAAAATTCAACAACTTCCTCTTCTACCGCCTCCTCCATCTCTTCTTTATCGCTTTCCAGGTCCCCATCAATTAACGATTTCAACGTTTTCATTTTCCCGGCGCACTCGCGAATCTGATCCTTTTCTTCCTCCGTGCTGTTCCCGAAACAACACGCGATGAGCTCGGCTCGCGAGCGCACCTTTATCCGATACGTCCATTCCCCTCCTCGAAACGTCTTCCAGCTCTTCCCTATGCCTGTCGACATCGTCATCGTCTTAACTCCTCCAGAATTCGCGTTTCTCTCTCCTCTCGCCACGGGTTGCACGATCCCCCGTATCAACATTTCATTCCCGAGAAACAACGCATCCGCTTCGTCCCGAAACGTGTGCCCCCGAAAATCTTGTTCCATCGCCCACTTCACCATTGCGTTCCCGGTGAAGCATTTCGTGTAAAACGCCACCGGCGTGCTCATCGTCGTAAACTCCATCTCATTCATCAATCTCACGCTCAATCCGAACACGTCCCCGTTGCTCAGCTCCAAAGACTTGCGCAGCCGTACCCGTTTCGCCGTCCTCGCTAAAGCCTTCGCCTCCGTCCACTCCGAATGGCTCGGCGAACCGAAAACGCTTTGAATGAATCGTTTACTCGCCAGTCGCCCGAACTCCTTTCGCGTCGGCGTGAGCACGGGCGGGGACGTCGGTGACTGCATCCCCGGCCCCGGCGCCGGCGTCGCCGGCGGTGGCTGTTTGCCCGGCGTTTTCGCCGGCGCCGGCGTCGCGGGCGGCGCCGGCGCCGGTGTCTTCGGCGCCGGCGTCTTCGCCGGCGTCTTTGGCGCCGACGCCTTCGCCGGCGTTTTCGCGGGCGTCTCCATCGCGCGCGTCGAGCGAGCGAGCGAGCGGGCGAGCGTCAGCGACTGCAGCGAGTAGGCGTCTCACGGCGCGGGCTGTCGACGTTTGAATCTCGCGCGCGCGCGCGGCGACGAGCGCGCGACAGCGTCGGGCGATCGCGGGTGCGCATCGAAGGATATGCGCGAAGAGTTGCTAAAAACTACATGAAATCTAGGTGGGTGGGTTCTATATCGCCGAGAGGCGACGCCAGTGGCGGTGGAAAACGGTCTCGGCAAGCGGCGCCGGCTCAAAGAGCCGAGGACCGAGTCGGGACGTCGAGCGCGCGGTGACGTCTCGCCAGTGCGCAAGCGCGCGGCGAGCGATGCGTCGGTAGTATATTTCGATAGAAAGCGCTCGTGCGCGGCGTTCGAGCGTTTGCCGGCGCCACGCGACGAGTATGAATGTTTGCGTACGCCTGCGGCGGGATAAGACAAAATCCTCGAGCGCGCGCTGTTGAGCGCAGCGCGCGCGGCGAATCTGGCGTGTCACGCCTCGCCATGCTCGCACAGACTTGAAGGAAAGCGTCACCCGATGGTACTCTATCGCGGCGTTCGCATTTTCACGCCGCGCGCGAGCTGCGGCCGCGAAGCGACGCCAGGCCGCGAGCGAGTCGAACAGACGATCAAATGCACCGACATGCGACGGTTTTGCCAATCGATCGCGCCACGCCAGGACGGCGCGGTTGATGACCCGGCGGAAGAGCTTGATTCGATGGACTTTTGCGACCCAGTGATTGAAGTCGTCTCGAATCGTTGCGATCGCTACGCGTCGCAAGCTAATGGTGAGTTCCTCACATCTCGCGCGGCGCCACACCGCGTGCCTTTGAAAGCACATGAGATACAAACGCATGCGTCGCTCGCGATCTTCGCCGTTGATTTCGTCCACGATGCGTTCGACTCTTTTCCGCCTGGTCAGTATGGCGCGCGTGGTGCTCGCCCAGGCGTTGAAGACGTTCGTGACCAAGGCCAATCGCGCCGCGTCGCGCTGCTTTTTGCACCATTTCACGTTTTGCGTGAAGCCGCAAAGCGCTTTACGCAAAATTCGTCGACCATAAACGTGCACAGCAGCGTCATTGAGCGTGTGCCAACCACCGGGCTTCATCGATACTTTGCAAACATCAATCGCTTCGTCTTCGTCTTCGTCATCCACGCCATATGACGCCCATGTCAAACGCTGCTGCATCGCCTCCTTTTCCTCCAACTTGCGCGCCTTTTGGGGAGAGTACACCGCGTTTTTGCGCACATCGCGTTCGAATGAACCATTTTTATCGACAACGAGACCCTTTGAACTCGCGTTCAACGTTAACGCGTTCAACTGCCGCATGGCATTCGTAGCTTTCGTCTTGAGTTCGCGTTCCGCTTGGGCCGTGGCCAGCACGGCGGCTTCGGCGGCAACGACGCACGTGCGGGCAGCTTCCACATCCTCTTTCGCCTGCGCCTTGATGAGCACCGCGGCTTGTTTATGGTCTTCAGCAATTTCTGCCGCGCGCTCGGCGACTCTCGCCGCAGCTGCGTGCGCTGAAGAAAACGCCAGAGCTCGAGTCGCCGCCTCCGCGGCGCGGCGTAACGCCTCCGCCAACTTTCCTTCGTCTCTGGCTCCCCACGCTTCGGCAATTTCGTCAGCGCGCTTTTCCGCGATGTTTGCTGCTTCATCTGCCTCCATAGCGCGGTATTCGGCGTTTAAAGAATCCTCCATCGCGTCGCTCGCGCCTTGCAACGCGGCGTTGGCGCGAGCCTCGGCGTTGGAGACCAATCGACTGGCGTTTAAGCTCGCTTCGTGCGCGGCGGCGCGCGCGGCGACGCATTTTTGCGCCGCATCTCGCGCCATCGTCAGAGCGCGATGATGTTCACGCGTCACCTCGTACGCTTCAGCGCTCAAGACGTCTATGTTCCCGCGCGCAGGTGCGTCGTCCTCCTCGACGACGTCTTCGATTTCCGCCGCGAGTCTCGACGTCATCGCGTCGGTGCGATTGCGAGAAATCTCCTCAAATCGAGCATTCGTTCGAGCGACGCGCGTGATGTTCGGTGCGACATCGAAATCGAGCGCGAGATGTCTGAAAGATGCGCCTATACCCAGAATTTCCGCCGCGCCGCTCGACGCCCATACGACATCCTCGTCGCTCGCGCTGAAGCGAAGCGCGGACCTCAACGTCGACGCCAGCTTCTTCGACGACGCCACTTGCGAGCGCATGGAGCTTTCTAAACACTCCTTGTACACGTACGCCATCTCGCTCTCGAGCTTTTTCGTCGCGTCCCGCGCGGTGTACCGCAGCTCGCCGTGCACCGCGCGTTGGCACTCCGTCACGGACATGCCGAATAATTTCGCTCGAACGGCGACGCGACGCTCCTTCGCCCGTCGCGCGTCTCTGAGCCAACCGCAAAACGCTCGAACCGTCATTCGCCGCGCGCGAAAACGAATGGCCAACGCAATCGCCTGTCGTTTCCAAAATCTCTCCGTCGCGAAGAGTTCCCAGTGCCGGAGCGCCGCCTCGGCGACGCGAACGCCGTGAATCGCCGCGCTCGCCCGTTCCATCGTCCCTTCGCGCGCCGCTCGACGCCACGCTCGCACGCACGCGCGCATCGTTCGTCGCCTCGTCATTTCCTCCACCACCTCACTCGCGTGTCTCACCGCCTCTCTCCGCGGCTTTCCTCGATCGGCGTTCGCTCGAAGCGCGTCGAACGCCGCGCGCTTCGTCGGCTCCGTTCGCATCTCGAACGCTCTGTCGCACGCGCGCGAATGCGCGCGCGCGATTTCCCACACTCGCTTCAACCCTTCGAACGCCACGCGCTTCAACGCGCGCGCGTTCGCGCATTCGCCTGGATGACTTCGTTTCCCGCGCGCGCGCGCGCGACGACGCGTCGCGTCGCGTCGCGCTTTGTCCGTCTCCTTTGCGTTTTCCGCGCGCGCGAACGCGCACTGACGCGCGAACGCGATGTTGATCACGCGAATTTCATTCGATAACTCATGCGCGATCGCGCTCATCGTCGACGTCGACGACACCGAACGCGATGGAGACTCCATCGTCATCATCATTCGCATCATCCGAGAATCGTAATCGTCATCGAAATCGAAATCGGCGACGTCAGCACGTACGCGATCGACGCGCGTGGAAACCATCGTTCGTTGACGCGATCGATCGTTCGCGTCACGCGTTACCGCCGAATCATCGCATCGTTACGTGCGATGCGTCCGTGAATGGCGATCGAATCCGATTGAATCATCGTCTTGGAACGCGCGAACGCGTGCGTGATTTCGTATCGATACGAATTCGATTCGTTCATTGTTCGACGGGGACACGTATCTCGAACGCGCACTCACGCGGCGATCGATCGATCGATCAATCCATCGATCGATCAATCCATCGATCGATCAAACGATCGACCGATCGACGCTGAGTGCGATCGAGGACGTCATGCGCGTCGCGCGCGCGCTCGCGCGCCCGTCGCTGACGGCGGCGACGCGCGCGCGCGACGCGCTGCGCCTCACGCGCGCGAATGCGACGATCGCGCGAGACGCGAGGCAACGCGCTGCGAACGTGCGTCAGGGTTTCGCGGCGAACGGGGCGAACGCGAGCGCGGCGAAAGGGACGAATGAATGGAACGCGCGAGAACGAACGGCGAGCGGGGCGCGAGCGCGACGCGCGCGAAGCGCGAGAGATGGCGCGCTCGCCGACGTCGAGCGATCGCTCGACGACGACGACGAAAATGAAAGGGAAAACGAAATGACGACCGATGGGACGTCGTCGAGCGACGCACGAGGGCGAAGTAAGGGGAATTGGGGCGAGGAGAGCGGACGAAAGTCGCGAGCGGTGAGCGCGAAGACGTCGATCGAAGGCGAGGTGTTTCGTCCGCGCGAACGATTGAAAACGAACGCGGATTTCGATCGAGTGAAACGCGAGGGAAGGACGTTTAACGGCGCGCACGTGCGCGTGCGCGCGGCGGATAACGCGCAGTACGAACCGGCGACGTGCACGCGCCTGGGCGTGGTCGTGCCGAAGAAACAAGTGCGACGAGCGGTGGATAGAAACCTTTTAAAACGGCGGATTCGGCACGTGTTTCGCACGAATAAAGATCGCTGGCCGCCAGATGTGGATATGATCGTCTTCGTCAATGGCACCGCCCTGGAGGGGGGGTTTGAAGGCGTCAGGGATGATTTATTCGCCTGGGCGGATGGGTACGCGAGTCGAGCGACGCAGGCGGCGCACGCGAAGGAACGCAAGGCTCAGAAACGCGCTCGGGGAATGATAGGCGGCGATATAGGGGAAAAGCGAGACGTCGTAAGTGCGAACGTCGCGAACGGGGAGAAGTCGTAAACGCTCGCTATGCTAATGGAGTTTGTAAAACAGTCGACGGGCTTTTTCAACCGCGACGCGAAGCGACGCGCGCGATTTCTCTCCGCGCGCCGCCTCGCCACCTAAATCACTATTACTGTACCTAAACCTAACTTCACTCAACCTCTGTCGCTGTCGCCCGTCACAACCGCGCGCGCGGCGTCGACCCGGCGTACCCCGATTGACTCTCCTCCAAGCTCAAACCGTACTTTATGCGCGCCAACGAGCTCAACTCCTCGCTATCCAGCGTGCGCGACAACGCGTCGAACACGGACAACCCCACGACGTTCGCGCTCGCTTCGTCCGAAGCGACGACATCCCCGGTGAGTCGATCGAGATAAAACCCGCTCGCATCCGCGGCGTTGAGCGCTCGCGAAATCCTCGCTCGGACCTCCGTCGGCGTGTCCCAGCGCAGCACGACGCTCGGTAACCCGTTCGCGATCGCGTCCCGTAACTTTTCGTCGCGCTCCATCGCGTGCGCGTACATCACTCGCGCGTCGCCTTTTTCTCCATCGAACACGCTTTTCGTTCCACTCTCGATCATCCGCAGCGCCGCGAACAAGTGCGACGACCCGAGCGTGGCGAACGCCTCGTCGCTAACCCCCAACGTCGTCGGCGGCGCGACGTCGTGAAAGTGCGTCGCGAACTCGCGCCATTTCATCAACGACATCGCTAACGTCGCGCTGTGCGGGCGTTCGCGGACGACCACCGGGACGTCGTGCGTCGGCGCGAACCCGCTCGCGGCGACTCGACGCGCCACCCCGTGCGCGTGCTCCAACGATATCCCCGTCATCGCGCGATTACTAAAGTCCGGGATCGTCTCTCGCGGTTTCACGAAAGTCAACGCGGAGGGGTGTTCGCGATGAAGCGCTAAATCGCGTCGGAGAGTTTCCGTGAGCGCGTCCATCGCGCGCGAGCGATGGAATGCCGACGCGGTCGCGCGCGCATGCGATTCATGTTCGATGCGATCGATGGACGTCACACGGTGACCGCGCGATTGGCGTCGACTGACGATCGCGCGGGCGATCGATCGAGTGAAAATCGCGTCATGTCGCGCGATCGCGCGGTGTGGAGATGTATTGATGCGGTCGCGCGCGCGCGCGCGAGGATGAGCGCGTCCGAATGGACGACGACGGGCGCGCGCGCGTCGCTCGGGCACGCGCGAGTGAACTCGACCGCCAAGCGCGCATTCGCGAACGCGACATCGGAACGTTCGAGCGAGATCGCGGTCGATCGTTACAACACAAATCAAGGACCGATGGCGGGGTTGTTACGAATCTTGCGCGCGAACGAGGGCGGCGAAGGGTTGACGACGAAGGCGTTGTACGAACGCGCGACGGCGGAGAACGTCCCGACGCGATCGGTGCGACACATGAAAGGATTATTGGCGAAGATGAAGGCGATCGATCGCGTGCGAACGATCGCGCCCGTGGGCGCAGAGGGGAAGAAGAAGAAAGGGAGTTTTACGTACGCGATTACGGAGGTCGGGACGCGGCATTGCGAGAAGCTGGAGCGAATGCGGCGACCGCCTCAGCCCATGAGCGCTTGAACGCGTCGTTCGTAGCTAATGATGGTTTGGTATAGTATTCAATGCAGTTCTAACGCGATGAAGCGCGGCGTTATTCGAGGTCTACGGCGTCGCTCGCGTCGGAACCGAGAATCTCCGTGACGTCGCCCGCCTCGGCGGCGCTCTTCTGTCGAAGCGCCTCGGTTATGAGTTCCGACGCGAGCTTTTCTGCCTCCCATGCCTCGCGCTCGAACTGCTCCGCCTGCTTCACCGCGCGTTCTAAAGTATCCGCTGCTGCTTGCGCGTCGCGCGTGGCGCGCTGCGCCTCGCCCACCGCTTCGTTCGTCGCGACGTAGGACGGGTCAAACTGATATTCGCTCTCCGCATCCATAGCGCCCCCCGAAGCATCATCGACTCGTCGCTTCTTCAATCGGTGTCCCGACGTCCCCGATGGCGCCGCTTTCCCGCTCGTCGACGCCGGCGCGGCGCGTTCCACCGACGGCGTCGGCGTTCCGCTCCGTTCCAGCCCCGTCGGGTACATGTTTCGCCACTTATCCTTCAAATCCACGTTCGAGCGCGTGTGCAAAATCTTATTCAGCACTGAATCTTGTTGAATCAATCGCCACTTCCCCATACCGTACCTGTCAAATCGCAAAACCAAGGTTAGCGTCGCTCGCTCGCGTCGCCGTACGACGCGCGATTCGAGCGCCGACGCGCGCTTCACCATTTCACCTCGCGCGCGCGACTGCACTCGCGAGACTACGCGCGATCACGTGACGTACTTTTTCACGCCGTCGCGAAGGGCATCTTCTTCCTCCAAAGTCCACTGCGAGGAGAGAGGCGCGAAACGACGGTCAGTGAGCGAAGAGCCGCGCGCGTTCGCGAGACGATCGCCGCGACTCGAGGCGTCGATGTCGATGTCGCACGCGATGCGAGCGCTGGACGAGCTTTCGTGACATACTTTATACTTTGGAAGTCCCATGGCGTGCGCGTCGAAGTGCGGTAGAGGCGAGCGCGCGCGGGTGATCGGCGACGCGCGTTGGCGAATCAACACTCGTTTACAACCGCATTCGCGTTTACAATCTAATCGAGCGCGCGCTCACGTGGTGACGCCATAGAACCCAGAGAGAATGAATACTGTGCCTATGGCCATGAGTACGGCATGGTTGAAGTGCGTGGCCCATATGGGGTGACCTATGAACGCTTCTACGGTGGCGGCCATCGGTATTTGCATGGACAAACCGATGGACGCGATGGTCGGCGACGTCAATAACACCGCTCGAGCCCAAAGATAATCGCTGCATACGTTGTCAAAAAATGCTTTTGAACACGCGAGGAGAAACACGCGGTAGTCCACGGTGCGGAATAGGTTAGTTAGGAATCCTAGGTTGCGCAAGACGCACAGCGCAACGCCCATGACGGTGAAGTTGATGATGCCCATCAACGCAAAAAAGAGCGTCATATCGCTCCGTTCATCCTCCACCAAGTACACCTTCATCACCGCGGTATAAATCGCGTAGAATGCCGCAGCGAGAAGAGCTAGCAAATTTCCAGCCATCGGAGATTGAACGCTATCGCCAAGCGCGTTGGCGCCGACTTCGATGGTCACCAGAGAATCGACATCCAGCGTCGTCTCCGCCACTCGCGGATCCGTATCCGCCAGTGTCACTAATATCGTCCCACACACGTACGCCGACACCGCCAAAACCTTCCACCATGAGAATTTATCCAGTCCCAAGTACACACTCACCGCGAACGTGAAAACCGCGCTCGAAGAGCTCAACATTGAGTTCGCGGTCACTGACGTCAGGAGCAAGCTATAATCAAACGACAGCTGCGCGGCGACCCAAATCGGCGCCACCGCCGCCGCCGCGCGCGCGTGGTACCAAATGCTGTACTTCCCGCTCACAACCGTGCGAATCTCCTTGCTGTCTGCCGATCGCGACGACGACGGGACGCTCTTTCCATCTCCAGCCTCTTCGTCGGCGCCGGCGTTCACGAGCGACGCGAGCTCGACGCCGTCCGAGTCCGAGTCCCTGCGCCCACGCGGTCGAACTAGTCCAGGATTTACCCCAGTACTCATTCCTTTGCGGTATTCATCCTCGTCCGCGCGTTCTTTGGCCAGGATCGCCGCTTTACCCCCGCGAGCAACGCGCAACGCGTCGAAGATCGCTCGAGCGCGCAGCGGCGTCAACACGATGAATCCACTAGAGCATATATACGATAGCAGCACCGGAGAAAGACCGTGCGCTTCGAGACGAGACACTAAAAATGAAGCCGCAATCCATATCACGCACACGAGAAGGATGAAAAAGTACCCGAGCGCTTCTCCTTTAAGTAAGAAACGGGACGCTAAGTGGGTCTTCGCGAGTGAGCGGCGCTTATCCGTTGGCGTCGACATCGCTCGCTCGCGCGGATGGAGCCGAGCGTGGAGAACGCACTATTATGTGTACTCTCTCGAACCCGCGGGCGCGCGAAGGGCGGGGAGGAGTGCGGAGAGGTGTGCTCGCTACGCTCGCAGTACGCGGCTACGGAGAGGATAACGTGCGTGTTCGCCGCGGGATGTCTACAATCAAAATCGTCGACATGTATGAGAGATTTGAAGCGTTGGAAGCGACGAGGAATCTATTCGTGAGCTCGAGCGCGCGTGGGGACGAACCCGCGGGCGTGCCATGGTAGGCGAAAATTGTAGTTTGGATTCGGTTGGATTTTACAGAAAATTACAGCTGTCGTCTACGCGACCGACGAACTCGATCAAACATCGTCACCGAATAAATCATCCTCGGGCTCGCTGAGTTCGGCATAGGCAGCTTGCATATTCGCATCCAACGCCTCGTCGCTCATTTCTTCTTCAAACATGATCTCGTGTAGCTTCGACTCGGGGTCCTCCTTGGTGATGAGTAACACCGGATTCAAAGGCGCGTAAACGAGATATCTAGAATCGCCCGAAGTGAACGTACAAACCTCCACTCCTTCGTTCGGTTCGTCTCCACCAGTGTCCATTTCCAACGTATCGTCCTCGTTCATGCGCACCGGCCCGCGAATCGTCATGCAAAACGCGCTCCGTTGCAACAAAAACCCGCGCAGCGCCAGCGCTTTATTCATATCAGGCAAAATCTGTCTCAACTCGGCGTCATCGATATCGCTTAAATCCTCGTCCTCACTCAATCCTTCCCCGCGAAGTACATCGATCGGGGTGTCCACCGGCAACACCAAGCACCGTTCCTCGCCGTTGGCGAGCGTAAATCGTCGTCGCAACATGCACAGCAACCGTCTATTCGTCTCTGGCTCCAGCACTTCGATCAGCGGCATCGCCGGTGCGATCTCCGCGCTCGCCGCCGCCGCCACTGCCGCGCTCGAGCTCGCACTCCCCTGACCGCGTCCTCCTCCATTGGCATTTTTCCCTTCTTTCCCTTTACTCCCTCGCGTCTCCACCCCGCGCGCGCGTCGAACAACCTCCGTGATCGCGCGCTTCTTCTCCACCTCCATCTCGGGCTCTCGTCTCGCCCGTCGCGGAGTTTTCCCGCGAATCCCTCGTACTCTCCCATCGTGTTCATTCACCACGCGAACGACGATCACATCTCTCGTTCGCGCGTTCGCCTTCGTCATCGTCGTCGTCATCATCATCATCATCGTCATCATCATCGATCAAATCCTCGCTCGCTTTGCTGAAGTCGCTCCACCGACGTCCGCGCGTTCGCCTCCCTCGCGTTCGCGATCGAGAGGTCTAAGGGAATCGATCGAGTGCGCGCGCGATCGAATGTCGCGCGCGCTCGCGAGTTGTCTTCGCGCGCGACGACGCGTGAGCGCCGCGCGTGGCGGCGGCGGCGCCGTCGATCGATCGATCGATCGACCGGTCGTCGATCGTCGAATGGAAAGAAATCCCAGAACGAGTGCGCCAAAGGAGGACGTCACTCCTGGTCCTGACTCTCGCGTGGACATCGACGACGTCGATCGATCGTCCGTCGTCGGTCATCGATCGGTCGATCGATCGATCGATCGATCGATCGGTCGATCGACCGGTCGTCGGTCGTCGAATGGAAAGAAATCCCGGAACGAGCGCGCCACACTGGCGGACGCCACGGGACGTCGCAAGTGGCGTGGAAAAACGCGCGAAAACGGTTGGCGTTACGCGCGCGCGCGAACGGAGCGACGGCGCGAACGGAGCGACGGCGACACTTCGCGAAGTCGTCGTCGTCGTCGCGCGCGATGAGCCTCACGAGCGCGGCGTGCCACTTTCAAGAAGACTCGCCGTCGCGCGGCGAACGCGAGTGTGGGAACTGCGGCGATCGCTCGAACGCGTTGGCGTGCTGCGCGCGCTGCCGTTCGATGTGGTTTTGTTCGGTGAAGTGTCAAAAAGCGTATTGGCCGTTTCACAAGCAATGGTGCCGAAAGAACGATTTCGCGGACGCGGTGGAGCGCGTGGAGCCGAAGTTTGCGAGGTGGATGCGCAAGCACGGGAAGCAGGCGGTGTTGAAGGATGGTGCGTGTGAGAGAAAAGTTGAGGAGGCGCGCGAGAGCGAAGAGGTGAATTTCGGGACTGACCGAGCGACGCCGGAATCCGGCGGCGAACGTGCGGCGCAGATGAAGTTGATCGACTCGAACGCAAAGTCGCGACGCAGGAAGATATGTATGGACGGGCGAATCCAAAGCCCGCGCCGCCGAGTTTTGATGCGGAAGATATGCGCAAGATGCGCGCGGCGGAGGAGACGAGACTGCTCCGGTTACGCGACGCGTCGAACCAGGACGCCTGGCTCGCGATCGATATCCCCGAAAATCTTGGTCTCGCGTGCGATAAGTATAAGTGGCGACAAAACCAGTCCTTCGTGGAGGTGTTCGTGCGGCTTCCGCGTGACGCGACGAAGCACGATGTAGACGTGACGTTTGGCGTGAGCCGATTAATCGTTCGCGTCGGCGACGACGTCATACTCGACGGCACCCTGCACTCCGCCATCAAAGCTGAGCTCAGTACGTGGATTATCGTCGACGGTGTGCTGGAAATCTCTCTTTTGAAGCGCAATCGCCGCGGACATTACGAAAATGGGACGACGAACGCCGATACTTTTTGGCGTTCGCTCCTGACCGACGACGTCCAAATATTCGCCCTCCCATCGAACGTGCCGAACGAGTACTACGATACCGAGTACGAAATCGACTCGGTATTAGGGAATAACGCGCGAAAATCATCCAGTCGACCGATGATCGCGAACCGCAAATGATGCCGCGCGGTGAGCGGCGAGCTCGCTTCGGAGCCACACTTGTCGTCGACCGGCGTCGAGTCGGCGATGCGTCGCGCTTCAAGTTCGTGGCGCTTCCGCGCATTCGTCTTCGCGCTCGCGATGGTGATCGTCGCGGCGTCGTGCGCGGTCGTGGTCGCCGCGAACGAGGACGATGGGCCCGTCGAGGCGCTGCCGCCGCGAGAAGCCGCGACAGAGGATCGCGACGAACAGCCGGTTCGGAGGATAAAGTTTGGGGAAAAAGTTCGCGTGGACAATTTTGGACCGGTGATCATCAACGCCGATTGCACGACGTCGTACATAGAGAACTGGGAGACGTTGTCGACGAGGGAGCGTGCGGCGACGTATCGACGAATCGGGGCGAGGAACCGAGAACGACACGCCGAGTGTAAACGACGAGAAGAGCGCGATGAGCTGTAGTTTAGTACATTTATATTCATATGCATAGGGTGCGCGCTTTCCGGTTCGGCGCGCTATCGCATGGCGTCCAAGTCAAGTCGAGCGACAGCGTCGATGACTCGCGCCCAAATGTCGGCGGCTACGCCTCGGGGTAAGCCCGGTGCATCGGTGAAAATTCGGCCCGTTTTGCGCGCCTCCTTGGCGTATTGCACGACTTTATTTCGCGTGTCCTGCGATGCGGCGCAGACGAACTGTAATGCCGCTCGCATCGATTGCACCGCTTTTCCCGCTTCTTCGGCGTCGCGGCTCGCAAGCTCTCGCTCTTCTCGCAGTTGTTCGAGGTAACGAATACCGCGGTTTGGATTTTGCGACGACGCTAGCTCGTCTCCTCGCTTGACGAGTGTTTCTACGCGATGTTCGAGCTCGGCGATGCGCGCTTCGGCTTGTTCGTTGACTCGCGTCAGACGCAAAATTTCCGCCTCAAGCAAAATTGCGCTCGCGCTCAATGATTGCGCTCGCAAAGCATCCTGTTCCGCTTTGATTGTCGTCGCGTTCACATCGCGCATCGAGCGCTCGAGCTGCGTTCGCTTGCTTACTTCCTCGCATATCTGCGATTCAGCCTTTTCGAGGCGCTCGGCGTAGTTGTCCGCGCGCTCGTGTTCGCGCTTCAATTCGAGCACTCGGTCGCGGTCGCGAACGTTCGCGTCAGCCAAAACCCGGTTCAGATGCTCGATCTCCTCCGTGAGCTCTTGGCGATTTAAATACGTCATTTCATTATCGCGCAAACACAGCTTGGCCTCCTTAAGTTGCGCTTTCAAGCGATCGATGTCGGCGTCGCGCATTTCGACGTCGTGTTTGAGCGACTGGATGGTTTCTTTTTGGTGCGTCACCAGCGCCTCTCGCTGCTCGTGCTTGTCGCGAAGGGCGAAATACTTGTGCATCATCTCGCTCGCTTCGTGTCGAGCCGACTCGGCGGATTCCATCTCAGCCTCGAGTTCGACTTTTAGATCGCGACAAATCGCCTGCGCTTGCGATGCGGCCAATCGAGCGGCTTGCGCCTCGCGAATACTCGCGTGGTCGAGCTTGCCCTCGCCGGCTTCGATCATTTTCATCACCTTGATCTTTGAAGCGGCTAACTCTTCGCGAACGGTTTGCAACTCGCGTTGCGCTTCCTCTTCTTTGCGCCTAGCATTTCGTACCGCGTCGCGCGCCTCTTCCTCCACTTCGCGCATCGCGCGCTTCAACCGTTGAGATTCATCCATGGTACTGTGCGCGACGGCTCCGGTGCTCGCCTTGACGTTCGCCAACGCGATGGCGAATTCTTCCTCCTTTCGCTGAATTTCGCGCGCGTGATGCTCCTTCAAAATCTGAATCTCGCGCGCGGTCGCTGCGTCTTCAAAGCGGTCCAGAGCCATCACGCTGTCGCGCATTAAATCTCTCGCCGCTTTGCCGTTTCCCTTGGCGCTCTCGACCGCCGAAGCGAGCGCTTGAGTCTTGCGCGACTGTTCGCGTAATTCGCGCTCGCATCGCGCGTGCGCCTGAGTGACTTCGTCTAGAGCGCATCGCGTCTTTTCGAGCTCTCCGCGAGTCTCTTTAAGCTCGTCATCCGCCGTCGATTTCGCCGCTGTCGCAGCATCCGCGCTCGCTCGCGCCGCTAGCAAATCATCCGTCAACGTCTTCACCTCCGCCTTCGCCGCGCGCTCGCCCTCGCGCATCTCCGCATTATCCGCTTCTAGCGCCGCATTCAAATCGTTCAGCGCCTCCGCAGCACCATTCGCGCGCTCCAAATCAATTGTCAACGCCTCCAGCTTCTCCTCCATCGTCGCCGTCGCCGTCGCCAGTCGTTCCTCAAGCTCCTCCACCGCGCGTTCTTTCGACTTCTCCGCGTCTTCAAGCGCTCGCGTGAGCTCCAGAACCTCTCTCTCGGCGTGCTTTTTCAATCGCTCCGCGACGGACGTTCGCGACGCCATTTCTTTCCCTCGCTCCGCCTCGCGCTCCAAAGCCTCTCGCGCGACCCGCTCGCTCGCCCTCGCCGCCTCCTCCGCCATCGCCTTCGCCTGCGATCGTCCACTCAGCGCTCGATTTCGTGAATCAAAATCATTAAAACTCACCTCCCGTGCGTCTCTCGCGCGCTCCAGCGCGCGCGCGCGCTCGCGATCCAACGCGCTTTCGTGTCGTTTCGTATCCCACCCGTCGTCATCCCGTCGCGCCGCCGCGCGCTCTCGCTCGTGCTTTTCGTCATCGAACGACTCCCGGCGGTGGTACGGCGCGTTTCCGAGGTCGTGGAATATCGCCCGTCGACGGGTGTGCTCGCCACCGGGCATCGCGCGAGGCGTTCGCGTCGCGAGCTCGGGGCGATTGTGGCGCTCGCGCGCGTCGCGCGCTCGTCCCCCTGTTTGAGCTCGATGGTTCGCGACTCGAAAACGAGTCCCTCGCGCGCGTCCTGAAGTCGAGCTCGGTGGTTCGCGACTCGAAAACGAGTCCCTCGCGCGCGTCCTGAAGTCGAGCTCGGTGGTTCGCGACTCGAAAACGAGTCCCTCGTGCGCGTCCTGAAGTCGAGCTCGATGGTTCGCGACG
>Ga0222712_10001752_pt1 | contig 26160 bp, 28 predicted proteins | sample C33_657DmetaG_FD_165043 | JGI IMG/M metagenome (GOLD analysis project Ga0222712, IMG submission 165043) | Estuarine water microbial communities from San Francisco Bay, California, United States - C33_657D | ecosystem: Environmental > Aquatic > Marine > Unclassified | place: USA: California... | reverse complement strand
GAGAATAACTTACTCTTGCCATAACTTTATTTTTATACTACAAATATACGAATAATATTTGTAAATTCCTAATTATTTTGGAAAATTTTCCACAATCATACTATCGAAATCGATTCCATTTAAACTACTTGCATTGGTTTGGAATAGTGTATCCATTTTTTTAGTAAAATCTACCATAGTTTCAATAGGATTATCTATATTTTGGTCTAATTTTATAAATGATATTAAATTATTCAACTCCGAAATGGTTTTTTCAATTGTGATATTTCTCATACCATCTTCTAAAAATTTAATAACCTTATCCTTTTCAGATTTACTAATATTGTTCAATGCAATTTGGTTTGGACCCCATGCGTAATAAAAATCAATATGTTCGGATGAACCTATAAATTCATTTTCAGTCATAAATTTAATAAAATCAAAGATATGATACACATTCCAAATAGTAGTAGTGTATTGAAAATTATATTGTAATCCCATACCACCCATAAATGGTGATTCGGGTCTGAAGTATTTTTTTATTGTTTTTAAATTTTCAACAAATCTATCATGCTGGAATCCAACACGTTGATATTCACCTACTTCACCGATTCCATCACATGAGATTGAAAGAAATACTCTATCGAAACCATCCCATAAATCCACTAAACTTTGTTCATCATAAGTGATTACTGATAAGTTTGTGTTATAATGAATACTCAATGGTCTTTTATTACCCCAATGTTTTTCCAAAACCGGCATATTATCATAAAGATATTTTAATACTTTGTAATGTTCCGGCATGATTAAGGGTTCACCACCTGCGAAATAAAAACTTTTAATGTTATTTAGGTGGGGAATTAAATCTTCTACAATTGTATCAGAAACTTTCATTACCTTTTTTCTACCAGTTGTAGAACCAGATGCTATCTTTTCATAATCTTCAAACCAATTTGATGAAAAATCATGATTACACATTCTACATTTGAAATTACATAAATTTGAAAATCTAATATCAATATGTTGAAATTGGGTTTCAACTGAATAATCACCATTTACAACCGGCATTTCCCATAATGTGTTTTTATTAAAATCAAAGCGGGGTGAACCCCCATTTAAATCCTCTTTCTTATAACATACATCACATACCTTATTACGGTTTCCATCTAACATATCTTTACGCAATTCTTTCATTTGTGGTGAATTAAATGCACCATCAATAGACATTGTTTTCAAATCTAACGGAGTATCAAATCCACCTGCTATACAGCATGGTTTCATCTCACCCTTTGGTTCTGAATACAAATGAATGAATGGTAATATGCAAAATGTTTCCGTTTGAGGATTTGACACTATTCTTCGATTTTAAAGCCAGGAACTAATAAATCTTCTAATACTTCACCACAATCTCCACATAAAAATAATTCTACGGGAATTACTTCATCTTTTGGTTTTTTGGTTAGTATCTTTGAAATCTTTCTAAATGCAAATCCTTGTACAAAAACTTCACCACCACATTTTTTACATGAAATCGGTTCTGTCTTTGTTAAATCAATTGGTTCTTGTGGTAATTGATTACCACCTTGTCCTAATATTTGTGCCATATTTATTTTTTATATTTATTAAATCAAATTCTTATTGGTGAGTATTTTGTTCAGATGTTATTTTATTGCGTTCTGTATCTGCTAATTTATTATATTCATCCATTGCTTTTATCAATTCAGGTGATGGTTCATATATACCCATATCATAGATATTATCATCTTCATATTCATCTGCTCTACCTACAATACATTGTTTCCACGAATCTTCATTATACCCCATACCAATTACTAAGGTGTGGAATGCATCAAACAATTCATCGAGATCAGTATCACTATGGTCTATTTCAACTGAAACTTTTGTCCCATATTGTTGTGCCGTAATTATTGTTGGATTTTTAAAGCCGGTTGTTAATCTACCATTCATATTATTTATGTTTAATCAAACCACTGGGTTCTATTTGTTTTCACATTTTTTACACCATTCTTTTTAAGAATTTCATGTCCTTTCTTTTTCCACTCACCTACTATCTTTTTATCTTTACGTTTATACGCAGACATTTGGTCTAAGTATGAAAAGAAATCAGTTTCGGATAATTGTTTCAAATCATCATCAGTTAGTGGATTCTGTGGGTCATATACTATCATATCTTTATCTTTTATTAAGCTAATATACGAACTTTATTTGGATTTACCAAATTATTACACTAATAATTTCACTATATCATTGACTGTATTATCACCAACTTCAATGGTAATATAAGATATGTTATTTTTTATTAATGTATTTTCGATTTCACTATCCAACGTCTTAGATTCATCTAATGATTGGTAGCGTTCCTTTTCATTATACCCCCCATCCGTTCGTTTTAAGAGGATATTAAGGTTGTCATATTGATTATGTATATCTAACACCATTTTATCAAAATACTCCCCATATAAGGTTGCTGGGTATTCAGTTCCTTTATACAATGATTTATATACCAACGAAAGAATTATGGGTGAATCTAAGATGATAAAATCTACCTTTCCAAAACTCTTTACAATTCCCCTATGTTGATTTGCAAGAACATATAATTGGTCTTTGATTGCTGAATGGTTTTCATCCCATGCCAGAACTTTTGGAAACTCATAGGGATTATCACAATTTATGTGTTTCTTTTTAAGTTTATAAGTAAGGCCGGATGCAATGGATGATTTTCCAATGCCCGGCCCGCCAAATAGGTTTATAATTTTTGTCATTATTTTTTAGTGTAATAAATGTGGTTTTGCTTCATTAATACCAGATGTAGTGACAATCACATATGGAGGTCTGAAATTTCTTAATTCATTTACACCTGCATATGAAAGTGCAGATTTAACTCCATCAATCAATCCATTTAAAATAAATTTAACACCACCCTTATATGGAATGGTAGTTGATTCACCTTCGATGTTTCTAACAGCTTGACCATTTGAAACCTTAGTTTCTAATGATGCAGAACCTCTATATCTTTTATAAAGTCCTTTTGTAGTTTCAATTATTTGACCAGGGGCTTCTTCAGTTCCTGCTAAAATAGAACCTAACATAACTGAACTAGAACCTAATGAAAGTGCTTTTGCAATATCACCCGATGTTCTGATTCCACCATCTGCCATTACCGGAGTTTTTGCAACTTTGATAATTTCTTCCAAACAACTTACATTTGGAACACCGAATCCAGTCTTTACTCTTGTTGTGCAAAGAGAACCTCCACCAATACCGACACGTAATCCATCTGCACCAGCCTTCTCTAAATCTAATGCTGCTTGAGCAGTTGCAATATTACCTGCGATAATATCAACATTTTGATTAAGATTTTGCTTACACCACTTAATCATCTCTATAACATTTTTGTGATGACCATGTGCAACGTCTATAACTAATATATTTGCACCTGCTTCGGTTAATTTTTGTGCACGTTCCATATCAGAAGCCATTACTCCAATTGCGGCCATTATTGGAATTTGGTTATTTTCAGAATGCCAATCATCATACATAATTCCCCAATCCTCATATGGTCCTCCGAATCCTTCTCCGTAAATTTTATATCGAAGATTTTTGATTACCTCTACTTGTTCTTCGATACTCATAAAACGATGAATACATCCTACTCCACCCATAAGGAACATTTTGTATGCCATTTCCTCACCACAGACAGTATCCATAGGAGATGCAACTAATGGATTTAAAAGACCATATCTACGAGATACTAAGGTTTTTAAGTTAATTCCAGTTCTAGTAGAAATTTCTGAATATTGTGGGACTAATTGAATGTCATCATAAGTGAGACTATAATTCATATGTTTATGTTTATTGTGAAATAATGCCTAATAATTCGTGTTCGTGAAATAACAAATACTCTTCACCATTTAATGGGAGTGTATCTGTTGCAGTATCTTTTTTGTATAGAACTGAATCACCAACTGAAACTGTCATTGGAATACGTTCTCCGTTTTGTGAGAAAATACCACCACCAATTGCTACAACTTCACCAACAACCTTTTCACCTCTATTAACACTATCGGTTAGGATAATACCTCCAGTTGATTTTTCTTCTTTCTTTTGTGGTTTGACCACCACTCTATCACCCAATGGTTTAAAATTAATTGCCATAGTTATAAATTTAATTTAAGTTTTGTAATTTGTTTTGGTTCAACTCCATAGATAGTGCATAATTCCTTTATACGTTCTCTACCTGATTTTGTTGAATATAAAATTTTTAAATAATCTTCACTTTCCAATGTGGATGTATTATAATGGTTAGTCACTAATTCGATTAACCATTTTTCATACACATCCTCACCTTTTGCTTTCATATATTTTAAAAAAGCTCTAGTCTTTGGTATTAAATCAATCAATGCTAAATAACACGCCTTAGGTGGAACTTCTTGTAAATAAGGTTGTAGTTGTGCAACCATTGGCACCCAATCCGGGTTCATAGACAAGAATCGGAATACCATATAATTTGACCAAGTTTTTTTATCTGCGTCATCTAACTTATCCCAATATTTTTTATCTTGAGATTGTGTGATTGCTTTTATGTGGTCGAATAATGTTATTCCAGCCATTATAATAAATTGTTTATTTCAATTAAAGTTGCAGCCATTGCAATCTCTTTATCAATTGATTGAAAATGAGTAGTTTGTCCTTGTGAAAGTGCAATCACAACATTTGCAGTATTCGATGGTGCATATTCATCTACCTTATCATATAACAAAGTAAATAAATCTGTAAAATCAGTCACTCTACTATCGATTAAAGCCTGTCTTAATTTCATATAACGATTTCGCTTATCATCTGATGTTTTTAGTAAATCTAAAATTTTCATCTTATAATCGTTTTCCAATAAGTTTTTAGTATCTACCTGCAATGCACCCTTATGTGAGTTTAATTGACAAGTATTGATGATTTTACGAATATCAGGATATCCGGCATCAATAATTGGAACTAAATCTTTTGGTTCAAATCGAATTTCCTCTGATTTAAGAATCTTACTAATTTGGATTGCAACATCTTTCTTAGTTGGTGGAACAATTTGAAACGATTGACAACGAGATTGAATGGGTTCGATTACCTTTTCAACATAATTACACGTTAAAATAAAACGACAATGTTTAGAAAAAGTTTCCATTAAGTTACGCAAGATTGCTTGTGCAGATTGTGACATATAATCAAACTCATCTAAGATGATGATTTTTATATCCTTAAATCCAATCGTAGATGCAAAGTTCTTAACTTTATTACGGACAGTATCAACATTGTTTTCATCCGATGCATTGATAATCATATAATCACAATTGATTGAATTGACAATCAACTTAGCAAGAGTAGTCTTACCAGTCCCTGCTTTACCATATAAAAGTAAATGAGGAACATCACCACTTTCAATATAAGTTTGAACTTTTGATTTTAGATGTTCATTACCCACATAGTCTTCCAACTTAGATGGGCGATATGATTCTACCCATAAACTATTATCTTTCTCTTCCGTATTTTTATCTTCAAAAAATGCCATTTGTTTTATTTTTTATGGAATACAAATATCGGTTCGAATTTGTATGCCTTTCCGTTATGTTTAACTGCGTTTTTAATACCTGATTTAGTTGGGTCTAATCCTACCATTCGGGTCATCAACATCTTCAACTTACCTTTATACTCACACCCCAATTCTAACAAAATATCTCTTGAATCTTGTTCTAATGGATAGTAGGTATTTGCACCAATTTTAATGTCTGCAATATTCCAAAGAATGTATCTATCGTTCTTCGTATATTCAAAGATAGTTGTTAAGGTTGGACGTAAAAAGTTTTCTCTCCAATCTTCATATTCACCATATGCTTTAAATGATTGTTTTTCATCTTGAGAATATTGTTCTCTATTGAAATATGGAGGTGATGTAAAGGATAAATCTAATTTACCTTTATACTTTTGGAATTTAGGATTGTGTTGGATTAACTCTGAACCATCTTGAAACAACTCATATGTATTACCTTGTTTTGTCACATCGAAAAACTTAGCAAATGAATCTGAAAAATCATCTACACATTTATCATTGTAAAACTTAGCAACATATTCATAACGAGATATTCCCAATTCTGGAATAAAGTTATCAGGATTAGGGTCTGTTCCAATGTAGTGAGTTTTCTTACGAGAACTCATTGCACCTAATATTCTACCACCCCATCCACTTGATGAATCGTAAATATGAAGAGGTTCATCTTGTTCGATGTGTGATGTATAAGTTTCATAAATCCACTTAGCAGTTAATGCAGGAAAGTTTACTGCGGGTTGACCACAACTTAAACGGAATACCTGTAATATCTTTGGGAAAATACCATCACTCTTATCATACCAACGAATTAAGTAAAAGAACTTTTTAACTTTACCATCTGCCATCGTGTAATCATCATCAATAGATTTTACGTTTGACATTTGTGTTGGGGTTAAGTATCCTTTATCAACACATTCTCTTAATTGGTCTGCAGTTAGATATAAATTACCGAATCCAATATATTCATCGTTAATCGTTCCGTAATTATCTAAAGTATCTTCTTTAACTTTAGCAATCACAATATCATTATCAGACCATTTACCGGTAAATACTTTACCCTCTGAAACTTTTTGTATAAATTCTACACCATTTTCACCATCCCAAAATTCATTTTCATCTTTTTTGTTTACAATAGAACGTGACCAGGAATACATTGAATCCCTCTTCACTGCTCTTCTCATAATTTTAACAAATTGTTCTTCTAAATTAGGGTCTGCGAAATGGTCATAAATAGATAATCCACCATCTGCTGATTTACCAATTGATATTTTGGTTTTCAACATAGTAGGAAAAAACTGATTTACAACCGATGCATCTTTATTAAAGTTTTGGATGATTCCTAATGATTCATCATCACCACTTAAATCCTTTTCCCAAAAATTACAATCATTACCTTTCAGTTTCTTAAATGAATCAATAATACCACCTTCATCTCTACCAATTACAGGTGGAGTTCCGGTTGTATCCCATTGTTCAGTCACTTCCTTGCGTAATAATCTTGCCCAATCTGTAAACTCATCATCAGTCATAGATAATAACTGATGATAAGTTGTATTAGATTTGAATTCGGAAAACTTGCTTCGTTCGTAAAAGTGTTTAGTCATATTATGATTGAATCTCCACTAAATAGTAATCGGATGTATATTCGTCTACCTCAAAGTGGATATGAGCTAAACCTTGTGTTGAAATGTTAAGAGTTGCATCAGATGCCTCTTTGTTTGCTACTAAGATTTCTTTTAAGTAGGTTGCAGAGAATGAAATTGCATTTACATCTGCAGAAACCGTAGCATCAACATCAATTGTAATTCGGTTTGTGTTGATATTAGAATGACCTAAGATAATTTGAGATTTACCATTCTTAGATGTGAATGTAAAGTTGTTCTCATCTGCCAATGCACCTTTTGCACGGATGAACTTTGAAATGAAATTAGAATCCAATTTGATTTCAACATCAAAGTTTGGTAATTGTTTCAAATCTGGTACGTTTGGAATAACTGATAAATCAGCCAACATATAATTTACCGATGTTGAACCATCTTTGAATTTTAATGATACTGCTTTACCTTCAATATCAGAGATTGAAAAATCTACTGCATCACCCAATACTGACAACATTTTTGTTAATTTGGTTGTATCATACACACCAAATGATGAATCGGAATTATCAAATGCTTTCATAGATACACTACCCAATACAGATTTATCATCTGAAATGAATGATGTGTTTAATGAACCATTCTTTGATTCCCATTTTACTGACTCTACTAACCCCGCAAGGTTGTATTTACTAACGAAACGATTTAATTTTTGTTTTTCCATTTTATTTATTGATTTTAAATTTATTTATACAAATATACGAATATTTTTTGGATTTACCAAACATAATCCCATTTATTTTTTTACATTAAAGGAATTTGTGGAATTAATTGTGATTTATCGGCAGGTTTGTTGACTACAATACACTCCGTTGTTAAAATCATACTTGCTACCGAAGCTGCGTTTTCGATTGCGATTCGGGTAACTTTCTTCGGGTCGATGATACCTGATTGGAACATATCAACTACTTCTTCATTTTTAGCATCATATCCTAAATTCTCACCACCATCTACATCCCAATGTCCTTGTAATACCTCAATGATTTCAGTTGAATCTAAACCTGCATTGGTTAAAATTTGTGTGATTGGTGATTTTAATGCTTTTGCAATTACATCAATGCCATCTTTCTCATCGATATTTTCAGTTGTATCATGTAGAGCATCAACTACTTTCAAACATTTTAATAATGCGATACCACCTCCGGCAACAATACCTTCTTCGATTGCTGCACGTGTTGCATGAAGTGCATCATCTACTCTATCTTTCTTTTCTTTTAATTCAATTTCAGAACCTGCTCCGATATACAATACTGCAACACCACCACTCAACTTAGCCAATCTTTCTTGTAGTTTTTCTCTATCGTAATCAGATGTTGCGTTTTGAATTTGTGTTTTGATTACTGCAATTCTATCTTTGATATTATCAATTGAACCACCACCATTTACAATCGTAGTTGAATCTTTACCAATGGTTATTTTTTCAGCAGTTCCCAACATTTCGATGGTTGCCTCTTCGATTTTCAAACCAGTTTCCGCAGTGATAAATGTTGCATTAGTTAAAATTGCAATATCATTCATCATTTCTTTTTTTCTATCACCAAACGCAGGTGCTTTAACTGCAACTACATTTAGAATACCTCTTAGTTTATTTACAACTAATGTTCCTAACAATTCACCTTCTACATCATCTGCAATAATAACAAGAGGTTTGTTTTGTTGTGATACACCTTCTAAAATAGGTAATATATCCTTTGTGTTGGATAATCTACCATCGTATAGTAAAATGTATGGGTCTTCCAATGATGCCACCATTTTTTCGGTATTTGTTACGAAGTGTGCTGATAAATAACCTTTATCAAATTGCATACCTTCTACCAATTCCATTGAGGTTTCAATTCCTTTAGATTCTTCAACGGTAATAACACCATCAATACCAACTTTATCAAACGCATCTGCAATCAACTCACCAATACCATAATCGTTATTAGCAGAAATTGATGCAACCTGTTTAATCTTTTCTTTATCAGAACCAATCGTTACTGCCTGTTTACCTAATTCAGATACTACTGCTTTTACTGCTCTATCAATACCCTTCTTCAAATCCATCGGATTTGTTCCATCACCCACATACTTAAACCCTTCGGTTGCGATTGATTGTGCAAGGACAGTTGCGGTTGTAGTCCCATCTCCTGCTAAATCTGCTGTTTTAGATGATACTTCTTTAACCAATTGTGCACCCATATTTTCGAATACATCTTCTAATTCGATTTCTTTTGCTACCGATACACCATCTTTAGTAATATGTGGACCACTACCTTTTTGTAATAAAACGTTTCTTCCTTTCGGACCCAACGTAACCTTAACTGCGTTTGCTAGAATATCTAAACCATTCTTTAACGATTCTCTAGCCTCTACATCAAATTTTAATTGTTTTGCCATAAATTTATTTCTATTTTGTTTTATCTGTTATATTCAATTTTAATACCATCTTTTATTATACTGACACATTGTCATACATTCTAACCAAAACTAAAGAATTTCTCAGCAGTTTTTTGTTCACTCATAACCTCACCCCAACTCAATGCATTGTAGAAATCTTGCAATTTACCTTTTAATTCCGCCTCAAAGATTCGATTGTGGTCAACATAAGTTGAAATAAAATCAACAATCTCTTTCGGGTCTTCATAACCTGTAAAAGCCAATCCATCAATTCCCAATGGGTTATTTTTAAGATATACCCATTTTACTTTATCACCATCTTTCATCGGTGAATATTTGAATGGTGCGTTGAAATGTTTCAAACAATCATTATATAGGATTGCTGCTTTAACGTGTGCAGGAACTCCCTTTTCTAATTGGAACAATTGTCTTTTCTTTGGTAGATACTTTGATAAGTGTTTTACCGCAGAGTTCTTTGCAATTTCTGAAACGGGTCTTTCCATCATACTCTTCTTAAATGCAAGAATAAAAGCTGTGATTTCTTCTTCAGGTTTACTTCGTAGAATATCAATTAAGACAGTTCCCATACACTCCTGAAATGCTTTAGGAAATGATGAACGTTTTACGTCTAATCCCTTAACATCTAATTTATCAGTTGCAATACCATTGTTGGAAATAATCCATTGTGCATATCTCTTCTTTGCAATCCAAATACCTGCTCTCGCAACGTATTCTTTTTTAATTTCCAATCGGTGATTCTGAACATTAAAGAATTTATCACATAAAATATCATAAAACTTATTTAGATAATCTTGAACTTCACCTGCAATACCATCTACTAATACTGCAACTTCACTATCAGGCATCGATTTCCAATCTTTATGTCTATGGTCTAATAATGGAACTGCTGAGAAGAATACGGAATCCGTATCAATGTAGATATTTGAATCTACATCTTTCGTTCCTAATTCTTTGTTGTATTTGATGTTCCCCATATTGGCCGTGTTTTTAATAACCGTTTGGCCCGTAGTAGTAACTGCCTCCGCATTATCAACATCGTAAAACCGAAAGGCAGGAAGACCAAGAACACCATAAAGAGAGTTAAGTAGAATTTTTTGAACCAACTGTCTTTTTCCGTAAAAGGCATATTTTTCTTTATCACCCTCTTGACCGTATTTCTTTTCAAGCTTTCTAAATTCAACCCTTTCATTAAACCAAATATCTAATATCTCGGGAATACATCCCATTTTGTCTTTACGATATAATACGCCGTTGGATGATATTGTTAAATCACCTTCTCTGATATACTTATCCAAATTATCTCTGGAAATTCTATCTTCACCCATTTGGTAATAATCAACTTCTTTTTTCATAAAAGTTTGAACATCCCAATTTTCAACCTTATTTACCTTTGTTTCGGGTGAAATGTTTAAGGTCATAATAATTGATGGATATAGTGATGTTAAATCCAAGTCATATACCCAATCATATTTACCCACAATCGGGTCTTTCACATATGCACCAATAAATTTTTCTTGTCCTGCATCTTTAAGAGCCTGTAATTTCTCTTTTCTATCTGCTGGTTTATTTGGTGCAACCAATCCTTTACGTTTAAGGAAACATAACAATGCACCCTCCAAATATTTCGATGAATAAACGAAATCCTCGTATGGAACGTGCCCTGCATGACAAATACCTCTACATAAATCAATGAATTGTAATTTCTTATCTAACTCTACAACGATTTCAACATCGACTAAGTTATACTCAATAAACTTTTCAATATCTTCATTGAATAAATCATCTAATGAACCTTGATACTCAATCTTACCTTTACCCAATTCAATCGTTCCGATTGTATCTAATCGATAGTTAGGTAATTCATTGTAGTTAAATTTCTTATATAATTCTAAATAATCTAAACAACTTACACCTGCAAAGAACCAACGATTTCGGTATGGTGAATAGAATGCTTGACCAATAGGTGATAATCTCTTTGCATGTTGTTCACCTAAGATACGTTTAATACGATTAAATAGATACGGAATATCAAAATTATCAATATTCCAACCAGTTAAAATATCGGGTGCAATACCTTCATATATCTCTAAGAACTTCATACACAAATCTCTCTCATCTCTGAATGGTAGGATGATTGCTTTATCGGTAGTTCGTTCAACCATTTTACCTTTCTTATCCATAATCAATACCCAATACTGATTAGTGATATTATCTTGTAAACCGATTGCAGTTAATTCATTCTTAGCTTCTTCTACGTTTGGTAGACCTGATTCCATTTCTACCTCAATATCGAATGTCATCGTTACGATTCCTTCGGATGGTAAATCGGATTCGGTGTATGTATCTACTAAAACCCTCGTAGTTTCAGGTACATCTGATTCGAATAAACCAGGGTCATCTCCTTTGAATTTGTATATTTTAGAAAGTTTATCACCATAGATAGAACGGAATGTTCCATTCTGAGCAGGTTCGTATGCATAACGAGTATATGGAAAAGTTCTATACCCTAAATGGTCATCCCATAAGTGGACAGTATTTTTCTCTCGTTGAAAGTAGACGTTTTTATACAAAATTATTTATTTTTATTGTTTTACAAAGATACGAAATTATTTCCGTATTTCCAAATGTTTTCATTAGAATTTGTAAATTCCACCAACATTCCAAAAAAGTATAGTTCCTTCAATCTGGTCTATATTTTCTTCTAACCATTTCCATTGTTTTATATCCCAAAACTGATTACATGGAAATGGAGCTGAATATCCATCAATTCGGTCTTCAAAAAGATATTCCGATTTTCTCACTTTAAGAGGAATTGGAATTCCACTTTTCTTTAATGTTTTATTAATTGAACTCTCCGATGATACACACGTTGTCCAAATTTTTCTAGTTACCTTTGGAAAAAACTCTTTAAGTTCTTCTCTATAATAACCTCTTGCTAATCCTGCAAGTGTCACTCCACTACCAGATGATACAACTAAATTATCAAAATGAGTAAATGGTTGAATTCTTTCCGCAAGATAATCCTTATAAAAATCGTGGTCAAAAGCATAAGGTAGCATTTGCCATCCGTTTTCTTTAGCTTGACCTCGAAGTGAATTATACATAATCTGCATCATATTAGGTCTGATTGGATTCATATGCACTTTTGGATACATTTCTTTAATCATTCCCAAATATTCTTGTGAAATCTTTTTTGAATCTGGATATGATACATAAAATTCTATATCTAAACTTTCACATATTGCTGCAAGTGCCCAACCTGTCCAACTACCATCTACTGAAAGATGGGTTAGAGGTTTTGATTTATCCACATATTTTTTAACCAACTCATATAATGCTGCTAGTTTACCCCATGGCGGTAATTGTGTTCCATCACCCATTAGGTCATCTCTTTTTACCCACACCTCTCTACCTTTAATATGGTAAAGTTCTAATGGAGTATCTTCGTTCAATCCTTTCAATCTTATATCCATTGGTATATCCCTCCTGCATTTGATGTTAATTCTCCTTTCATCTTTCTATGAGAGAATCCATGTATTTTTTCAAAATTATCACCAATAACATTAATCATCTTTTTTCTATTTTTGAAATTGATGTTAGGGTCATTTAAGATAATATCTTCTATGTATTGTTTAAAGTTAGTTCCTTTTTGGAATGCTCTTTTTTCTTGATCTAATATCTCATCTGGTAGCTTACCTCTAAATCCATCTGCAAGAGGTCTTTTCCATTGACCACCTTTACATAAAAATTCATCAGTTAGATTAGTTGTGTAATTTAAGAAATCAGTATCAAAGAATGGACATCTTAATTCGATTGTTCCATAATTCATAAAGATAGTATTGCCTCTTAGTAAGTTTCCGTAGTATTGTTTTTCAAATAATTTTTTACGAACATCACTCCAATCGGGTTTCTTACTGAACATACGGAAAGTTCCATATGAACCATATGATTCATCACTACCTTCACCACTAAATGCTACTTTAATCCCATCACTAGCCATTTGTTCTGCGATGAATGATTGTAAAATACCAACTTCCATTTGAACGGTTGATGGATATTCAATAACTTTAATTGAATCTAAAAAACGTTGTTTAATGATTTCATCATTTTTAGGAACGAATACCTCAACCAACTCCACTCCTAAATACTTTGCACAAACTCTTGCCTTTTGTAAATCCTTTGAAGTTTCATCAAATGCAATGGTATATGCTTTTAAGTTAGGAATTCGTTGTTTTAATAGATAAGTAATTACTGCAGAATCAATTCCACCACTTAATGATGTTGCAATTGGAACATCGGATAATAATCTTTTATCTACTGCTCTTTCTAATAATTTGAAAGTAGTTTCTGCAACTTCTTCATGTGATGAAACTTGTGTAGTTTCTGATGAAAATTGGAAATAATAATTTTCGTTTATTTTAATTTTATCAGTATCTAAATCAATTTCAACTAATGAATTTTTTGGAACAAACTTTATATCAGATGTTTTGTGCTGTGTAGTAATTGATTTCAACTCACTTGCTATAATATATTTGTTTGTATTGTAAATGTATAATGGTAATTTACCAACCCAATCTCTGGATAAAATTAATTTATTATTATCATAGATGATAAATGAAAACATACCATCTAATCTTTTTAACTCACCTTCTTTATATAAGAATAAAATAATTTCCGAATCTGAATTTGATTTAAATTCATATCCTCTTTCTTCATATTCTTTACGCAATTGTGGATAATTCCATATCTCACCATTTACAACTAATTGAACACCCCCAAATTCCATAGGTTGATTTCCTAATGGTGAAGTATCATTAATTGATAAACGATTGTGACCTAAAACTATTTGTTTATCACCATACTTGAATTCTCTAATACCGCGATTATCCCTACCACGATGTTCGATTGCTTCAAGCATATCATTTACATCTTCTTTACTATAACCTATGGTTGCTACAATTCCACACATATTATCTATTTAATACTTCTAATAACCTATGAGTCTTTTTGGTTTCATCATTCATTTTACCGATATGACAAGAACAAGCCAAAACAGATACTTTTCCTAATTCCATATCACTTTCTTTCGCTAAGAATTTACCCATCTCAACCAACGCAGTGTAATCTGCGTAACCTGATTTAGATACTCTATTTGAACGAATGATTGATGTTAGGTAGATTTTACCATTACGAGGTTTAATATCGATTGCTAACATACAAGGTTGTGAGTATGGATTTCTAGCATCTCTACTCGGGTCAAAGATAATCAATTCACATCTCTTAACTGCTTTACCAGTCTTTAGGATTTTGATTACATTTTCTACCTGATTGAATGTTCCTTGCCATGCAACCATTCTACCCCAATATGAATCACTCCACTTATCTTTGATGAATTTGTATTCTAATCCTTCTTCAGCTGCAAAGAATGGACTATCTGAAACGTGTGGTTGTGGTTCTAAGAATGTTACAGTCTTTGCGTAATCAATTCTATCATCACCCATAATTTCTCTAAAATGTGGATCAAACCAATCATCGGATTGAAATTCTGTGATTTCTGTCATCACATTTAATTCTTCGGTCAAATCACCTACTTTTACTCCGTTTTGGATAAGATGTTTGGATACTTTTACCCATGCATCGCCGGGTGATGTTGCTTCTATTACTGTCATATTATTTATTTTATAGTTTTAGTATCGTATCAAAGATACTATATTTTTTTGATATTTCCAAACTAAAATTGAAAAAACTTATTCAATGTTTCCGAATTTGTGTTTTTACGATTTCTCATTTCCGATATTGGTTGTAATAATTCATCATATCCATCAATTGGATTACCAATATATTCATGACAATATGATGCTCGTAGTTTTAACATCGTATATGCATTTTTTTGTAAGTTCTTATCGGTTCTGATTTTACCATTAAAAGGTGTTGGTTTCCAATTAGGATTATTTTCTCTGTATTCTCCCAATGCAGGATTTACTGTCTTAGTATAATATTTGGCATTCGTATTTTTTATTATTCCTGCACAAAACTCCGATACTTTACTACCAATACCCATTCCTTGATAATCCGGATTAACTACAATCCTACTTTCTCTAAATGATTTATCTACACTATTTCTACCAATATGTCTTCCAATTACATTTATTGCAACTGGGTTTCCATTCCATTCAAACAATAAAAAAATATAAGTGTTATTTACATTTTCTGTTAAATAATGATGTTTTTTGAAGAAATCCCAAGCTTTAGGTTCAACCCTACTAATTTGAAGTTCGATGTTTGGTCTCCCTTGCCGAAGCCATTCACCTCTTTCGAGTGTGCCTCCTTTTTGGGGTGAAAGTGTCCAATCAGGCATCAACCACTCCATTATATCGTTATGACACGATGCTAGAATAATCTTTTTATTTTCTCTACGAATGTATTTTTGTAATGCAAATGACATTGCTTTTGCAACATCTCTATCTACTACTGATGTATATTCATCTATTAAAATTGTATCACCATCCTTTGCAGAAGAAACTAAGTATGCTAATTCAGCTCGATATTGTTCTCCATTACTTAATAAGTGAAAAGGACGTAACCAAGTTGGTATAGATGATAATCCCATTGATGTTAAAACTTTTCCTGCTTCGTTTGGTTCTAACCAATCAAAGTTTGAAATTAAGGATTTTTCAGTATCAAATTGAACTTTATTAATACCACCTAATTCTTTTAATATAGTAGATTTACCACTACCACTACTACCATAAATGACACCAATATTCCAATCAAATGAATTTAGAGATGAAATATCCATTGGGATAATTACTCTAGTTTCCTCTGTGTTTTGAATATCAAATGTATCATACACATATTGTGTGTATTTATCATTTTTGATTGAATGTGATAATTCTATATGCATTTAATTACATTTTACGAAATATCCAGATAGGTTCACAAAACGTTTTATCTTTTGCTTCTTCGTTCTTTTTTAACTCTTCTTCGGAATATCTTTCTTCATCACCATCTATAATCATTCCTGCCCCTGCAGAACCCGGTCTTTTGGCCATTTCCATACCCAAACATCCTTGATACTCTGCACCCTCTAATGTGGATATAAAATCGTTCATAGGGTTAGTGATTTCTTGTTGTCCTTTACCATCACCCTTAGATGCGGCATAAACATCGGCAATATTCACTGCCAAATATCCACCCTTCTTAATAGTGGGCCAAACATTTGCAATAGTTTTATGTAAGAAGTTTTTGTTCCAATCATCAATTGTTTTATAACGAACCCAACTTTGAGTATCATCATACGAATATCTCTCTACATTGAAATATGGTGGCGAACTGAATACAATATCAAAGTATTCTTTATATTCACCCAAATCTAAATCTTCAGCGGGTGATTCATAAAAAGTTGATTTCTTTTTAGTTTCGAAGAAACCATTATGTTTTTCATAAAAGTTTGCTTGTTCTCTATAAATTGGATGATTTTCAGTTCGAGGATCAATACCTACAAAATGTTCTCCATGTTCCGATGCATAAAATCCACACAATCTATCTCCCCATCCTGCAGAAATATCTAATACGTTTTTTGCTTCTACAAAATCGTATAATACCTTTGCAACGTTGGGTTTGAATTGTGAGCAAATATACTTTCGTAAACTTAAACAAGTTCTTAGGGTATTTTTTGTCACTTCATCAAATTTCAAAGTGTACATCCCACCCATAAGCGAAAACATAAAATCAGGATTATTCCAAGTTCTATATGGACCAGGTGAAACTGTGCCATCTACACTCCAACGATTTGCTTGTTGGAAATAATTAGATGCGGCGTTACCTGTGTTGATACGTCTGACGTATTGGTTTTTTCCTTGAAATGTAATTGGATAACGAGATTCCGATGCCTTTCTTGGCACCCAATCTCCTTCGGTGAATAATTCATTCCATCTGAACCCTTTGAGTTTTAGGTATTCAGTTCTTGCATCCTCTTCGGATATATCTGCATATGGAATTTCATATGTTGCTGCTACTCTCGCTAGAGATTCTTTTACATCCTCTCTATCGAATGTTTTTTTGATATAAGCCCATTCTTCTTTATTAATATGAAGATACGGAGTCATATCGTAGAATTTATCAAAATATTCTAAATACATAACCTTTAATTTATTTTATATTTTACAAATATACGAAAAATAATTCACATTTCCAAATTAAATGTGTGTCCATGTTCTTCGTTTCACTATTTCTTCAATATTCCATACGGAAACTTTGAAGTTTCGGGCAATGACGTTAGTAGAGAACCCTTTTGAATAGAGTTCTCTTATTATCCTAACTTGTTCGTTTGTAAGTTTTGCTTTTGGATGATTTTCACCACGTCTATTTGCTATACTCATTTAGTGCGTTTACATATGCCATTTCAGATTGAACTCCTGTAAATCTACCAATCTCTTTTCCATCTTTTTCAACAATAACGGTTGGAACGGAACGGATTGAATATTTGGATGCAATTTCAAATTGTGAATCTACATCAATGTTTTCAAATTTAATATTATCAAATTTTGATTTAACATTTTCCATAATAGGTGCCAACACTTTACATGGACCACACCATGCTGCTGAGAATTTTTTTACTTCAATCATTTTTCTGTTCTCCTTATTTTTTTTATTTTATCCATCGCAAGATAAGCATTCAGGATCCATTGCTTTTGCTGCTATATCACCTCTCAATACTGATTCAGTTCTCATATAATACAAAGTTTTAACACCTTGTTTCCAAGCTTCCATAGTTACTTGGTTAATCCACTTAGGTTCTGCTGTTGCAGGGAATGCTAAGTTTAGAGAAACTGATTGGTCAATGTATTGTTGTCTAATTCCTGCTTGTCTTACTAAATCTAATTGATTAATTTCTTTGAATGTTTTGAATACATCCTTTACTCTAAATGTTCTGTTTGAATCATCTACTGAAACTTCATCACATTTAACTACTTTACCATTTAAGAAACACCATTGGTCTAATTCAGCAATATCTTGAATAGAACCACCATCTGCAAGGATTTTATCCCATACTTCTTTTGTGTTCAATCCAACTTTTTTCAATACTTTTTCCAATTCACCATTTCTACGGATGAAAGTTCCTTTTGATGTTTGTTCGGTAAATACGTTTGCAGCCCATGGCTCGATTCCGGCAGATACATCACCACTTAATTTCGAATTTGAAACCGTTGGTGCAATTGCACGTAAGTGAGTATTACGGAAACCAGTATCCTTACACCATAATGGTTCACCATATTCAGTTGCCATATCTCTACTTGCTCTTTCAGATTCAATCTTTAATTGAGAGAAAATCTTACGAGTTTCGAATTGTGCACCCATACCTTCAAATGGAATTCCATGTTGTTGTAAATAAGTGTGCCAACCTAATACACCTAAACCTAATGCTCTACCTTTTTCTGCAGAACGAACTGAATTTTCAAATCCTCTTAATCCTTTTGCCTTTTGAATAAATTCAGAAAGAACACCATCTAAAAACCAAGTTGCAGTATATACTAAATCAGTATCTTTCCACTCATCGTATTTAGCAAGGTTAAGTGATGATAAACAACATACAAATGAGTGTGATTCATCGGTATGTAAAGTAATTTCTGAACATATATTTGTCATAAACACCTTTAATCCATTTTGTTTATATGAATCTGGGTTTTGTTTGTTTACGTTTCCTTTGAAGAAAATATAAGGTTCACCTGTTGCTTTACGTTTTTGAAGTAATTTACCCCATTTTCTACGAGCAGTTTCATCACCATCTTGTAGTTTTCTCATAAACTTATCACCAATAACTGCACATTGATGTAGATTAAGTGATTGACGATTCACGTCACCTTTCGGTTCTCTGATTTCTAACCAATCTTCAAAATCCTTATGTTCAATGTTTAAGTTTACTGATGCTGCTCCTCTTCTTACTGAACCTTGATTAGTTGCAAGAATAGTAGAGTCATAAATTTTAGCAAAAGGAACTACACCATCGGATGTTCCATTGCCAGTAATCGGTGCTCCTGCAGGTCTGATTTGGTTAATACCAATACCAACTCCACCACCATGTTTAGCAAGTAGCATTAATTCTAAGTTCTTTGAACCAATATCAAAGATTGAATCTGCAACATCTATACCAAAACAAGAAATGGGTAAACCTCTATCAGTACCTGTATTTGATAATACCGGTGTTGCAAGGTTCAACCATCCTTTCCAAATGTAATCAAAAAACTTTGTAGCTAATTGTGGTTTGTTCAATCTTTGAGCAACTTTTGTAGCAACTCTCCAATATGCATCTTTTGGTTTTTCACCGGGTAGTAAATATCCTTTTGAAATAGTTTTTACATATATCTCTGTATTACCCCATGATGGAAAATCAACATCTAATTCCCAACCTAATTCTTCTCCGTAGTTTTTAACTGCCATTTTATTTTTCTTCTTTTACGAAAACACCATTAACGGTCTTTCCCTTTCTATCTTTAATTTCATCCCATGCAGCCTGTAAACAATCTTTTGGTTCTAAACCTAATTGTTTGGCTAGAATGATTAGCGTTACGAATGTATCGCCAATACCATCTTTAATCTCTAATTCTTTTGATTTTGCAATCGCACCTGCGGTTTCACCCAACTCCTCAATTACCTTCAACATCTGTTTTGGTGCGTTTTCTTTTTTTAAGATGTTTTTATCATCTGCCCAACTAATAACATTATCAATTAAAATATCAAATGAATTCGTTGGTAGTTCTGTGGACAATTCTAATTCCGTCATCGTAACCTATTTTGTTTTTTAAAAAATGTCACCCCAATCTTCACCTTCACCTGCTTTGGAATAATCCGTAGGTCTAACTGCGAAGAAATCGGTGTGTGTAGTTCCACCAGTTAAATGGTAAAACCACTCTAAGTTTTCTGCTTTTTTCTTATTATATTCGAAATAATCATCACTACCGGGAGTTGGAGTATATCCCAATTCAGCTAATTTTTCATTAACTCTTTGTATGATAAAGTGTTTTAAATCATCTTTTTTAAGATTTTCTAAATCACCTAATTCAAACATTTTATCAATAAAGTTGTGTTCTAATTCAATAATTAGTTTTGCTGCTGTATAGATTGAATCTTTTGCCTCTTCTAATAATTCTGGGAATTCTTCACACATATGTCTGAATAATTGACATCCCATTTTACTATGGAGTGATTCATCTCTTACACTCCATTTCATTTGTTGTCCAATACCTTTTAAAAGATTTCTCATTTGGAATGAGTAAAGAACTGCAAATGATGAATAAAGTGATACACCTTCGGAGAATGCAGAGAATATTGCTAAACTTCTAGCAACTTCAACTCTTGCAAGATGATTTGTATTTAAATCTTCGGGTGTCCAATCTGCCGTAGTATTTGTTAAGAGATTGAATTTCTCTGCAGTTGCAGGTTCGTGCAAGAATGCAGAGAAATCATCCAATCCTAAAGTTTCATTTAAATAAGAATATGCAGTAGCATGAATAGTTTCTTGAGAACCGAACATCATTGCCATCTGTTTAATTTCGTGTTTTGGAAACCACTTAGTCACCATCCCTGTCCAATAATCAGATACAGCACATTCGGTTTGAGCAAAACCCAAAAGAATATTACCTACTAAATGTTTTTCGGATTCAGTTAGGTGTTCATTCCAATCTTTAACATCCCCCTGCATAGATATTTCGGTATGCAACCAAAACGCTTGGGCTTGTTTTAACCAACCCTCTGTGTAATAGATTGGAAATTCGAATGGTTTGAAAGGTATTCTTTCTGTAAATAGTATGCTCATATATCTCTTTTAACTTATTTTGCTTCTTCTACTGATACTTTTCTGTATTCTGTCACTAATTTTTTCAACTCACCAATTGCTTTTCTTGCTCTTGATTTAGCTGCTTTTGTTGTTCCGTTGTGTTCTGTTTCGAATTGTGAAAATAATTCTTTCATTTGTTCGAATAATTCTTGTGAATTTGCCATAAAATTTATTTTATTAAGTTAAACATTTATTTACAACACTTTGTTGTGTTGGTGAGTATAACTATGGTATATATTGAAAAACAGAATTAAATTTTTAAACTTTTTTTCTACTTTTTCATTGTTCTACATTATACTCAATTTTTATTTTAGGTGTAATAATTTTTTGATATAGTGGTTTTATTTTTGAAACACAAAGATTGGTTCTAATTTCTCACCTTTACCTGAAACTGATGAAAGTATCAGATAAATTGTATCGATATGTTTGAACCCAACTTCGGTTGCAACTCGTATAGTTTCAGATTCTATTGTCTTGTACTTAGGGGTATTTGCGATATTTAACAACATCTTACCATCGGGTTTTAATCCTACAAAACAATTGGAAACCGTATCTTTTAAAAACCCATTAGTCCATTCGGATTCAGATGGGTATTTTTTATAAGATTGAGTTTCTTCATCGGAATATTTTTCAGTATCAAAATAAGGAGGTGATGTAAAACACAAATCTAATGAATTTGCATCGGGTTTGAAGATTTCAGAACCCAACTGATGCAGTTGAACTTCTTTACCATCGTTTAACTCCGCATTCAACCTCTCTAATCCATTAAATGTTTTAGTTGAGGGTTCTGTTCCAATATACCTTTTACAATTACTGGAGAGGAATCCTATCAACCTTCCACCCCATCCACAACTCATATCCCAAACTACTCCACCATTTCCGTAGGTATTGTAAATATATTTTGCTGCTGATGGTCTAAAATTAGAGACTGATTGATTACCACCATAAATCTTAAAATTTTGTCTTAACCGATTTAAAGTGAATGAACCATTACCATGTTTAATCTGCCAATCCCACGTTTTACGAATAATTTCCTTTAATTTAGAATCATTCTCCCAATACTCAATTGGTTTCATTTTATTATTACCACACTCAACCTCTACCCAATGAGGAAAATAAGTCCATGCAAGAGATAATCCATGCATTGTTTGATCTATTTTTCCATCTTTCAGTAAAGTTTGTTCATCAAATTTTCGTAACCCACTTAATACATCCAATCTTTTATGTTTTGGAATATTATAATGAGGAAACCCACGTTTTCGGTGATACTGAAATATAATTTCTAAAGCAGAATCTACATCCGTTATACTGAAAACATTTTGGGTGACCTTAAAATAATCCAAATCTAATTGGTCATATTCTACGAATTTATTAAAAGAGTTATAGTTTATCATAGATTACATTTAATTGTATTAATAACATAATCTACATTATTATCAACATCATCTTGCCAAAATCTTAATACCTTATAACCGAGATTGGTTAATTCTTCATTTATACGAATATCTTTTTTCATATTTGCACGTTGAAGTTTATTTCCAATTCCATTTTTTAAGTTTTTTGAATGGCCATGCCAATAATCACCATCCCATTGTATTATGAGGTTATTATCAGGTAAGAATACATCAACTACATATTTCTCATTTATAAGTTTCTGTTCTATAAAGTTTATGTTTAATTTTTTTAATAACTCACTTCCTTTAAGTTCCAACTTATTTAAACCAGTTTTATGTAATTGATTATAGTTTTTTAAAATATTTGATTCAATCCATTCTTTACTAGTATTTCTACAAATCAATGAACAATATTTAACCAACCCCTTTTCAAATCTACTTTTTCTAACCAAAAATGTGTTATTACATTTTTTACAAATTAACTCAATATTACTATTGGTTCGATTTGTTTGGTAGCATTTTTCACTACAATACTTTGCATTAGTTCGATTAGTCTGAAATTTACTATCGCATAATATGCATTTTTTTGTAATTTCTTTATGCTTTATCATATTGGGCCGTTTTGTGTCATGACACTTACGAGAACAATATAATTTATTTTTAGTTTCAATTTGACATATAATACACTTATTCATTAAAAACTCCTTACATAAAATTTGTTATACTATGTGATATACTATCCCATATATTATAAATATAGAGTAATGGAACTAAAACTCCCATATTCTCTACATATTTTTTATGTAGTAGTTGTTTTTGAACTAATTGACCTGATGCAGATTCTTTTTGTGCTAAAATTCCATCGGGTGTATTTCCTTCGTAAACTTCAATGAATCCCGTATTAGTATCCATCTTACAAGGGAATGTAATACCATCTTGTCCGAATCTGTTTTTCATAATGTGACAACGTGCAGTGTTATTCAATTTATCTTTGGATTTTCTACTCCAACTCATAATGAAATCTGCGTTCATTACCTTTGCGTATGAATCAGCAATCTTATCTGCTTCAATAACCTCACTATCAATTGCTGAACGATTGGTTTGTGATGCAGTCCAGATAGGTATTCCTAATTCACCACCCATACCTCTTAAATCAATATACACACCACCTTGTTCTGCATATGTTGAATCATTTTTGGATGAATGGGAAAGAAGTAAATCTGCATAATCTACAATAATCAAATCGGGTTTATTACCTAATGAAACCATCTTCTCAATGTGTGCCTGTAATTTCTTCACTGTCACACCTTTTGGTGGATAATACTTAATAAGTAATTGACCTTTCAATGAACCGATTTTATGCTTAACTTCTTCGGTTCTTTCTTTCAAATCTGCCGATGGAATGTGGGTAAAGACAGTATCGTATCTTGCACCTACATAATGTTCTGATAATTCCATTGTATAATGAACTACACTCAATCCACGTTTTACTGCGGATGCACCTAATGCAGTTAAAATCCAAGTCTTACCAACACCTGATGGTGCAACAACTACTCCTAACTCACCCGGTCCTAATCCACCATCCATAAGTTCGGTAACCGGAGCCCAGTCAGTTGGGACAGTGTCCCTTTTCACATCAACCGAACGTTCATCAAAATCTAAAATATAATCGTGACCTAAGTTATTTTCAACCCCAACTTTCAAAGCCTTATCTACTAAATCTTTGATTTTATCATAAGAACCTGCCTTTAATAAATCAACTGATTGTAAGATTACACCTTTTAAGTTTTGATTAATACAGAAATCGGAGAATTCACTTTTGATGTATTCTAAATCTGTGTTTCCAACTTGTGTCCATATATGTTTTAATTGATCAACAACCGTTTTCTTCAAAATATCATTATCAACTTTTGATAATTGAACTTTGAATACATCCAATGTGGGTGCTTTTCTATACTCTGAATGATAATCTAAAATTTCAGATACAATCCACTTATTTGCTTCACTTTCAAAGAATTTTTGAGTAGTGATTTCGGCGACCGTATCTAAAAATTTAGCATCTGTAATCAGAGCAGATAAAACCTTACTTTGGAATGATTGTCCGTATCTCGATAAAGTATCTACTTCTTGCATTTATTCTATAACTTTTTTAATATTCGTATAAAGATACGAAATAAATTTGGTAATTCCAAATTTTAATCTGTGATGATATTTCCAAATGTGATTTTTAACCAATCATTTATATCACCAAATGCATTGACTACTTTGTATTTCAAAAGAATTTTAAGAAAATCAATTTTATTTAAGGGTTTAACAGGTTCGCTGAATCTATCTAAAATATTCATTTTGATACTACCACTAATATCGGGGTCTGCTAATTGCATCAATTCTCTATTCATTAGAATCTGTGGTTTTGCTTCAAGTATATCACTATACAATTTAATCTTACCTTTCGATTCTAACTTCTTTTCTTCGGATAGTCTAAACAAATCATCTACTGATAATTTAACATCTTCAGTCATCTCGGGAAACCTCTTTACAAGGGTTTTAATACCACAACCATATACTCCGGGAATATTATCTGATTTATCACCATCTAATACACGATATAAGAGTAAGTTTTTAGATTCAATACCAAATTCTTCCTTAATTGCTTTTCTATTGTAAATTTTCTTTTTGGTGGGTGACCAGACGATAGTTTTATCATCAACTAATTGTAGGAAATCCTTATCAGTTGACATAACTACCGCCTGTTCGTCTTCTTTTAGAAGTTGAGTAGCGATATAAGCCATAACATCATCAGCTTCAACTCCGTCATAAATCATAGTTGTAACCGGTAAATGATTAAGAATCTCATTCAACCAAACGAATTGGCGTTTCATTGATTCTCTTTCATCTTCTTCTGTCATAAAATCAGCATACTGCCGATTGATTCGGAGTTTGTTCTTATCTCTATCTGCCTTATATCCACTAAACTTTTTCTTTCGTTCTTGCGAACCACCCTTACCATCGAACACAATAATACATCTTGTCGGTTGAGTTTGTCTGATTGCGTAACCAATTGATTTCAAAACACCAGTTACTCCGGCAACGTGGTCACCATCATCATTCATTGTAGGAATGGATGACCAGCATCGGATAAATGTGTTCAATCCATCGATAATAAGAACCCTTGAGTTCTTATGTTTATCGATATTTTGGTTGCGTTCTTGTTCAACCGAATTCAAAATATTTTTATATAGTTCTTTCATTTAATTTGTTTTAATCATCCATACCAGGACC
>Ga0222712_10001750_pt1 | contig 26168 bp, 18 predicted proteins | sample C33_657DmetaG_FD_165043 | JGI IMG/M metagenome (GOLD analysis project Ga0222712, IMG submission 165043) | Estuarine water microbial communities from San Francisco Bay, California, United States - C33_657D | ecosystem: Environmental > Aquatic > Marine > Unclassified | place: USA: California... | reverse complement strand
TGCTGCTTAAAGGTATCTGGATACATATTTATAATTTTATTGAAAAGATTTGATGTTCAAAAATAAGCATATTGCGCTAACTTTGCAGCTTATACCGCATATAATTTAGTAATCGGTCAAAAAAAATGACCAAAATTACTTCAAACACGGTATAATAACCAAAATGAATAGGTGTATTTTTTAAAACAGAAATGGTATTAGAGTATGAATTCTTTTGCAGCTATCTATATTCCGCATCTAGACAAGACCTTTTCATTTGAAGAAGTCAGTGCTGAGAAGGCGACTATGTGCATTGAAAACTTTGAAGTCTCCCGTCGAATTCATTTTCGAGAATGCGTTCAAACTCCACCTCACAATTTCCACCTTTCATCGAGCAATGAAGAATCAGTTCCTAAGATTATTTATGAAAACTTAGTAAATAAAGCTATTATTGAGATACAAAAAGGTAAATTTTCAAAAATTGTATGTGCGCATCAGCAGGCTATAGATAGACCAGCAAAGCTATCTGAAGTTCAAGAAATATTTAAACAACTCATCAGCTCCCTGCCCAATACCTTTGTATATCTATTTTACTTAGATAGCGAATTATGGGTGGGCGCCAGTCCGGAGATTGTAGGGATTTGGAATCAAAATATATTTAGCACTATATCCTTAGCCGGAACCCAGAAAGATGATGATTTTTCAATAAAAGAAATAGAAGAACAAGCTATAGTATCAGACTTTATTACCTCTCAATTTAAGCAGGTAAGCACTAGAACCATTCAGCAAACGCAGACGTTAAGCTTCGGAGGAATCAAACATTTGATGACTGAATTCTCTTGGCCTATGGTGCATATATCTGAATTTAAAACTGCTGTACAGACTATTCATCCCAGCCCAGCGTTAGCCGGCATGCCAAAGGAAAAAAGCGTAAAGTTTATTCTCGAAAATGAATCTATGCAGCGAAACTTTTATACAGGGTTAGTCTCAATTTACTTTATGGATAGTGCCTACAGTTTTGCGACCATTCGATGCGCTAAAATAACTGAAAATCAAATCATTTTTTATGCTGGAGCTGGTATCACAAAGGATAGCATTGCAGAGTCAGAATGGCAGGAAACGCTAGAAAAAATAGCGGTTTTAAAAAAAGCAATAAAACTCTAATTTCTATTTAGAATTGACCATCTAGAATCAGCTGAACTAACTGATGCGAATATCCTGCCTCGTTATCATAAAAAGCGGTCAATTTCACTTTATTTCCCAATAACTCTATACTGCTCTGGTCTATAAGTGCTGCCAAAGGAGAATTAATCACATCGGTCGATACAATCATATCATGGGTCAGGTCGATGATACCCTTATATTTTGCCTGAGACTCTTTGAATAATCTATCTAAAATAGTTTCATTACTAGACTCTTTGTCAATTTCTATAATAAACTCTGTAATTGAACCATTGATTACAGGGACTCTAAATGATGAACCAGATACTTTATCTTTCAGAGCAGGGAAAATACGTCTGATAACATTGGTAGCACTAGTAGTCGTTGGTATGATATTGACCCCTGCTGCACGCGAACGCCTTAAGTCTGTATGAAAGGCATCCTGCAGATTCTGATCGGCTGTATAACAGTGCACTGTGGTGAAATTAGCATAGGCTATGCCGAAATTTCGTTGAAAAATATCTAGAATGGGCGCTACACAATAGGTAGTGCAACTCGCATTGGATATGATGGGGCTTGAGGCATAGAGATCATCATTGTATCCACGAATGACTATAGGGATATCCTCTGCATCTGGTGGCGAGGACAATATGACCTTTTTGACTCCGAGAGCCAAATACTCATTGAGCTTAGGTTTGGTCTTATTCGTACCGCTGCAGTTGATAGCTACGTCTATGAGAAGTTTCTCCCAGGGTAGGTCTAGAATATTAGCATATGTGGTATAGACTATTTTACGTCCACTTATAATTAAAAAATGATCCTGATATGAAATATCCAAGTTAGATAAACCATAGGTAGAGTCATACTTAAGAAAATAAGCTGCCTTATCTATAGGCATGATATCGTTAATGGCAATGAGCTCGAGGCTAGATGTATCAAAAATATTTTTGACTACCTTACGTCCAATCCTTCCAAGTCCATTTATTGCTATATTCATAGTAGTTTATTCCGCAGTTTTTTTATTCCGTAGAGAACGATCTCCTCTATGCTTTTCTTCTTTATACTTTTTACCAACACTATAAACACTAAATATATTCTAATTTCACTTTTTCCCCCGCTGATATTCTTACTCGAGAATTAAGAGCTAACGGCATATTATCATCGATATGTCCAGCCGGAAATCCAAAGATAACAGGATAAGGATAGCCTCTAGTGTGCTCTAGAATGATTTCTTCGTAGGATTTCCCAAAAGGGATTTCATTGTCTTTTATCTCTGTAAAACCACCTATCACCAATGCTTTCAATCCAGCCAATTTACCAGCTAGTTTTAGAGACATCATCATTCGATCTATGTGGTATAAATATTCATCTATCTCTTCGATAAATAAAATTTTTCCATTGGTATTAAATCCAGACTTGGTGCCTAGCAAAGAATACAGAATGGATAAATTTCCACCAATGATTTCACCCTCCGCTACTCCACTATATCTATTACTTAGATGGATTTGCCAATTTATGGAAGGAAAATGACCAGATAGATTCTGCGCTAGTAAATGTTTTGCCTCCTCATTAGCCTTAGGAAAGGTCATAGGCATGATTGCGTGCAGTGTCTGAATGCCATAAAACTGATTTACTTGATTATGCCAAATTGTGATATCACTAAAACCAATAAGCCATTTAGGGTTCTGGATAAATTGATCCCAAAGGATATGCTCCGATACCCGTATAGAACCATAGCCGCCTCTTGCAAACCAAATCGCTTTAACCTTTTCGTCATCCAAAGCCACTTGAAAATCTTCGATCCTTGCCCCATCATTTCCTCCATATTGATGATCTTCGAGACCAATTGTCTTACCAAAACTGACTGCATACCCCAAAGATATAAGCCAGTTCTTAGCTAATTCTAATTCATCTAGACTCACTTTTCTGGCAGTGGTTATGATTCTTATTTGATCACTTGGTAAGAGGGCTGGTGGTCGGAGCATGACGTATTCTTCGTTGCACAAAATTAGGAATATATTCTTAATTACTCCCGTAATAGAAAGCATGCAGATAAAAAACTATCGAACGCTCTTGTTACCTTTTTACATTTACTTCCTATTAGAGGCTTAGAAATAAATAATTAATATCTATTTTAGTGCCGTTCTGATTATTAAAAAATAAAAATGAAAAACTCACTAACTTTTCAGCGAAAAAATTTACTAACCCGCGTTAATGAAAACGAGCTTAGATGTCTTCTTTTCACTAGTTTTCTTATTGGTAACAGAAACAATCACTATACCTGTACCGCCTTTTATAGTTATCTTGTTAGTAATAGGGTCATAAGTAAATTCAAGGCTTAGTTTTTTACCTGTTAAATCGTAGAATTCAATACTATAATCTATTATTATATCATCTCCAGGATTCCCATAAGGATTGATGAAAACCAAATCACTCGGACCTCCATCAGCCTTGAGAAACTGCACACAGCCACAAACTAAAAATAAAAAAACTAACTTTTTCATATATCATTGGTTTAATAAGCTAAAAACCAATTATTATTATACAAAGGTAGTAAAAAAAAATTATATTTACAAAAGAATAAAATCAAACTATTTAATAAATCTTAACAAATTAGGCAGAGTGAGAGAAAAAAGCAAGAAAATTGAACAATTCTATGAAGAATATAAGTGTTTGAATTTCAAAAATTTAGATATAAAAAAAGTTCTTGAGGTCTATAAGCAATTTCAAGGTTTTGAAGTCTGCGGTGATAAAGAATTAATTATCCAAATTGCATCACTCTTTTACAACATTTTCCGACAGAAAACAGAAACCAAAGAAATTTTTGAAAAATTAATCGAAATAGTTCTCCCTATTCATGAAGAATTGAAAGATTACAATAGGCAAGGAATTTGCTATCAAGACTTAAGTATCATAAAAAGATTACAAGGTAATTATGAATTATCTTTTGACTACATCGTAAAATCAGTTGAATGCTTCACAAAGTTTGGAGAACCAATTAGAATTTCAACAGCACTAAATTCATTAGGAAACTTTTACCTCGATACAGGAGAGTTAAATCATGCTTTGGAAAACTATTATAAAGCCTATGAAAACATTAAAGTATTCAACGAGCATGATGCTTACTTTAAAATTAAAGGTAATCTTGCAAATATATATCAATCCTTAAACTATTTCTCAAAAGCAAAAGAACTATACATTCAAGATCTTGATAGATTAAAGACAAATGAATTATTTGATCGATACGGTAAGGTACTTCTAGGTATTTCTCAAATATACAAGGAAGAAAAACGAACTAAGCTCGCATTCAAGTATGCAAAACAGTCTGTAGATAGCTATGAAAAATCAGATGATCAAGTGGGCTATGCTACTGCTATATCCACGCTAGGCAGTATTTATGGAGATTTTGAGAAGTACGAAGAGGCAATGGCTCATTATAAAAAAGCGAAGGAAATATTGGAGAAAATTCAGTACAAGCTAGAACTTCTCAAACTGCACAATATGATGGGGGAAACCTATCTGAAAATGGGCGATACCAATCAGGCTATCGAGAATCTCGAATTGGCCAAGGCCATGGCATTGGAGATTAAACAGAATTTCGAGCTAAGAAAAATCTATGATAATCTCTACAAAGCCTATGATAGCAATAAGGAGAAACTCAAGGCTTATGAGATTCTGAAAGAGCTGACAGAATTGAATAGTAATTTATTCAATTTCTCTCTTCAAGCTAAGGTCAATGAGGTTCAGGTAAATTTTGAATTAGAGAAAAAAGAACTGGAATACACCAAAGAGCGCGAAATCAATGAGTATAAAAACAATTTATTTTCCTACCTCACCCATGAATTTCGCACGCCACTTACCCTCATCAATACACCGCTAGAAATGCTCAGAAATGAGACGAATATCGATGTCATACGCACCCGTATGACCAATGTGTCCACCCATGTGCAGCATATGCAGCACCTCCTCAATCAACTCCTTGATATCAATAAAATTGAAGAAGGAAAAATGCCCGTCATGAAAAAAGCAGGGACCATTAATCCGCTTTTATGGCACATGATTCATCTTTTCGAACCTGAGATGCATGATAAAGGTATCAATTTCACCTACCATCTACCTAAAAAAACGATTCAAGGCTATTTCGATACGGATAAGATAGAGAAAATCATAAGTAATTTACTTTCCAATGCACTTAAATTCACACAGAATGGTGGAAATATAGAATTTAATGCAGATATAGATCACGATGTGTTGACCATGGTCATCAAAGACAATGGTCTTGGTATAGCTCCAGAGTATCAGGAACATGTTTTTGATAAGTTTTATAGAATACCGACTACCAAAGATGTCAAAGGAAGTGGGTTGGGACTTAGTTTTGTCAAAGAATTAGTATCTCTGCTTCACGGAGAAATCAAACTAGAAAGCGAACAAAACAAAGGATCGAAATTCAAGATTACGCTACCTATCGAGCGTATTGAAAAATTAAAAAAAGGAGAAAAAACTACACAAAAAAGCGATTCTACTGCGAGTACTAAGAAAAATTCCATACTAATAGTAGAGGACAATCTGGAGATTCAGAAACTATTGCGAGAAGTGTTACAAGAAACATACAAGGTATATACAGCCGATCATGGACGAGATGCCATAGCTAAAATAAAAAAACATATACCAGATATAGTTTTGAGTGACATTATGATGCCGCTTATGAATGGGATAGAGCTTTGTAATTTTATCAAACAAGATGAGAATCTAAACCATACACCCGTAATACTTCTTACTGCTAAAACACAGGTCAATGATAAACTGCTAGGGCTAGAATCTGGAGCAGATGCCTATATCACTAAACCGTTTAATATAGAAGAATTATCCAAGACAATCGGCAATATGCTAGAGCAGCGTAAAAAGATTTTAGATAAATTTTCATCGAATATACTCAAACTTTCGGATGAGGATTTAGTATCGTCTGATCATGCTTTTCTGCATCAAGCTAAAGAATTCATTTTAAACCATTTAGAAAATGAAAGTCTATCGGTCAATGACCTAGCCAAACACCTAAATGTAAGTCGATTCACTCTTATTAGAAGGTTCAAAAAAATCAATAACTCAACTCCTAATTTTTATATTCAGAAAATAAGACTTGAAAAAGCAAAGGAACTGATAAAGAATAAAGTAGCCAATGTAACAGAAATAGCATTTAAAGTAGGATTTAGTTCCACGACCTACTTTTCTTACAGCTTTAAAAAGGAGTTTGGATTCACTCCTAAAGAATATTTCAACCAATCAGAAAAATCCTAGTATTTTTGCGGTTTATTATGATAATTTTGAACATAAAACGCGTTTTTTGCACCCTTTTATCTTTGCTTTTTTTGTTAGGTTCTTGCAAAACCTATCAAAATTCAATGTTTCAGGATATCAATACTAAGAAAATGAGTCGCGCTATAGATGAACTTAATAATGATTATCTAATTCAGCCAGGAGATGAAATTAGCATAAAACTATATACACGTCAGGGAGCTCAATTAATAGAGGCCGTTAGAACGAATGTAACAAATTCACAAGAAGCTGGACAGCAAGTATCACAGTCCACCTATATAGTTTCTAATGAGGGTATTCTTAAGCTGCCAATTCTAGGCGCCATAGTCGTTAATAATCATACGGAAAGTAGATTGAAAGAGTTGTTAGAAAAAAGGTTTGAAAGTAATTATATTCAACCATTTGTGCAACTTAGAGTTGAAAATAGACGAGTGTTTCTTTTCAAAGGCAATACAGCTAGTGTTGTTCAACTAAATAGGACCCCAACGAGTATTTTTGAAGTCATAGCAAAATCTGGTGGTCTCGAAAGACATCATAGTAGTGCCGAAATACTAATAATTCGAGGTGATTTGAAACAACCTACCATTTATAAAGCAAACCTTCAAACTTTTCAGGGAATACAAAATTCTGAAATCTATTTACAGTCAAAAGATATAGTCTACATACCAGAAAAACAAAGAAAATTATATAATAGTATGCAAGATATAACACCTATAATCACAACACCGTTAGCAATACTATCTGGTATTTTATCCACTATAGTTTTACTTGTGACTGTTACCAAATAAAATATCGCATTGAATACAACCACAGGAGATCGTATACCAAAAAGAGATTTAATTCAAGATTTTTTTGAAAATTTTGATTTAAATCTCCTACTGTATATAACAAAAAAATCCCTGTTCTTCATAATCCCTCTATTTTTCCTAAGTCTGCTGATACCATTCTTGTACCTCCGCTACACGACACCCATATTTGAAACAAAGGCTGCCTTAATCAAAAAAAAGGAAAATAATAATACTATACTAGGCAATGACAATATTAACTTTATTAAATCTAATGATGAGGATAAATTAAATAGAGACATTCAAATAATAAAATCCGACTTACTCATCAATAAACTGATGGATTCTCTACAACTAAAAGTTCAATATTTTAAGAAAGGGAGAATGTTTTATAAAAGGTTCGAACTAAACCCAGGAAGTGTTTTCGTCCTAGATAATGATTTCAAAATTTATAATAAGTCTGTATATAATACAGAAGTTCTTTTTGACTTTCATGATAAAAATTCGTTTGATTTAACTTATTTGGCAAACGGCAAAAACGTAAAAATCAAAAACTTAAAAACCGAAACGACATATAGAAACCAGGATTTAAAAATAAAGGTAAATGTTACGGAAAATGATATAGAGGGAGAATATACAGTTGTATTTAATTCAAATGAGCAGGTTCTCAATTTCATTTTGTCACAAGTGAATGTAACCAATGCCAGTCCAAACATATACTTTTCTCTAAAGAGCTCCACACCTAGTAAATCTGAAAAACTTCTTTCAGATATCATAACTGGATTTCTCCGTCTAGATGAAATGGAAAATGCTGAGCGTATAGAAAATTCTATACATTATATTAAAGGATTTTTAGATACTATCAATAGACAAGTAAAGGCGAGTGAGAATGAAAAATTAGATTATGTGCGTTCAAACTCTGCCTATAATCCAAGTGCTCAACTAGAGTCTAGTATTTCAGATATAGAGCTCTATAAAAAAGAAATGGACGGATTGGAATTTGAATTATCCACTTTAGAGCGAATTAAGAGAGAAATAGATGCCAATACTAACCATAGTATGGAGAGTCTAAATTTGAATGACGATAAAGAATTAGGAAAGTTAATATTAGAGCGAAGTAAACTTTTAGTAGATTTAAGACCATCCCATCCAACTATAGCTATTCTAGATAGACAAATTCAAGAACAGATAAAAACAATACAGAGAAGTCTTAAAAATGAAATAACTGCATCACAAAGTCGAATAGCAAGATATAGACAGAAAAAGGAATTGACTATATCTGGATTAGCTGGCCTACCAGAGAAAGACATGTACCTCTCTAAAATTCAAAAAGAATTAGATATCAAAGAAAAATATGTTTTCGATCTTATTGAAAAACAGATTCAATATCTAATACTTAAGTCTTCCATTGGAGCAGATTATATCTTAATTCAACCCCCAAAAACCACAGAAAAACAAATTTATCCAAGAAATAACCTCGTATATTTCGGTAGTCTCCTATTATTTATTATAATTTCTTTTGGCATAGTTATCATGCGCTATATCTACCTAGACAAAATCGTCTCGGTAGAAGAAATAAAACGTAAGACCCATGTGCCAATATTGGGTTATATTCCATTTGTGCCTGAAGCTGAAGATTTAAATGTAAAAAACAAGAATTCACCTGAATCAAGACTAGTAGTGCTTTCAAACTTTAAGTCTAGAATTTCAGAAGTATTTAAGAAAATAAGAGCTAGCCTTAAGTATACTTCCGCAGACGACTATCAGACCATTTGTGCTACTAGTACAATACCAGGTGAAGGAAAGACATTTGTGCTTATAAACCTAGCAGCTGTTCATGCTCTGCTGGATAAAAAAGTGTTGATTATAGACCTCGATTTAAGAAAACCTAGAATTTCAAAATCGTTCAAGCTCTCCAATTCTTTAGGGATGAGCAATTTATTGACTGATAAATCTGTAAAAATTGATGACTGCATACATCGAAGTGTGGATATAAAAAACTTAGATATTATTACCTCTGGGCCAATTCCACCTAATCCTTCAGAGCTCATCATTAGCCAGAGGTTCGATGATATATTGACAGAGCTTAAAATGAAGTATGATTATATATTTATCGATACGCCTCCTATAGGCCTAGTGAATGAATCAATTGAAATAGTCAATAAAGTAGATATCCCACTCTATTTGGTTAAATTAAATCATTCTCATAAGAGTTTCGTAAATGTGCTTAATGAAACTGATAATTTAAAGAAAAATTCAAATTTATTTCTTATTGTAAATCATTTTGGAGAAGGACCTTCTAGTTATGTCAACTCAAGCTATGGCTATGGCTATGGCTATGGCTATGGCTATGGCAAATACCAAGAATCCGAAAACGGCTATTATACTGACACAGACGAGCGAAAAAAACTTGGTATATTTAAGCGGTTCTTTAATTATTTAGACTGGAAATTATAAACCATGTTATCCTTCGTTTTAGTTATTTCTATCAGTTTTCTTATTTCCACTTCAGTCAATTGGATTTTATTAAATTACTCTATAAATTTAGGTAATAGAGATATATCTGAAAAGGAGGAAATTCGATGGCAAAAGCTTAAACCTTCCTGTGGAGGCTTATCTTTTTATATTATATTTTTAATTTTCTATGCCATATTCTCGAGTTTAATACTGGCCAATGTATTTCCAAATGATAGTTTCGATTTTTATAGAGATGTCTCACTTTTGTCAGCTGCCTCTATTGGGTTTTTTATTGGGCTTATAGACGATGCTAGAAATACGAATCCACTATTAAAGTTATTAGGACAGATTATTTGCGGAGTTACTCTAGTTTGCTTCAATCAAATCATTCCAATTTCGCCTAGTTTATTCTGGAATAGTTTTTTCACCATTCTATGGGTAGTATTTCTAATGAACTCGATCAACTTGCTCGATAATATGGATGGACTAACCGCTTCTATATCTATCAGTATATTAATAGGTTTTGCGATAATCTTTGTTATTAAAAACTATACGATAAGTAACATAATAACTATCTCTATGATAGGAGCCTTACTGGGTTTTTTAATATTTAATTGGTATCCATCTAGGATGTATATGGGAGATTCTGGTTCTCAGTTTATAGGTATAGTGCTAGCTCATATCTCTATGTTTACTTTGTGGCAGAATAGAACTGCGGACGGTGGTTATTTTCAATTAAATCAGTTTTTTTTACCCCTTCTTTTCTTCACCATACCTATTTTTGATACAACTACAGTAATTATTCATAGACTATTGAGAAAACAATCACCTTTTGTAGGTGGGAAAGATCACATCTCCCATCACCTAGTTTTCTTAGGTTTGAAAGACTGGCAGGCGGTTAGTTTATTATTAATAATAAATATGATAATTATTATTATAGGTCTTAAATGGAATGAACCTCAATTTCATGGATGCATTCTTGTTTTATGGATAGCTAGTTTTTTAATATTTCAATATGTTTATATAAAAGCAAAAGCTTTTATTCCTAAGCATTCATAATGGCACTAATTTGTTTCTGAATACTTGTATCCTTCCATAATTTTGGAACCTTAGCCTGCACGGATACCCGCTTGGTGGCTTCTATCCATTTATCCATTGAATTTCTATCCAATAACTCTATAGTCAATGGTTTTAACACTAAATCATCATATCGCTTGGCATCATAGTCTGAATTTAGTTGACGGATGATTTCATCTAATCGTGTTTGAAAATGAAATAAACTTTGCGGTTCTTTTATAAATTCTATTTGCCAGTGGTGATGTCCTGAATTTCCAGTAATTACAGGCGCTATCGTATAATCTTTAATTAAAAAATTCATTTCCTTATTTAGCTCTGTAATCGCTTTCTCTGTATTATTTACCATAAGTTCCTCTCCGAAAACATTGATACTATTTCTGGTCCGTCCAGCAATCTCAAAACGAATTGGATTTATATTTGTTATTTTTAGTATATCTCCCATGCGATATCGATACAAACCCGATGTATTGGTAATAAGAAGTTCATAAGATTTATCCAATTCTAGCTGCTTTATAGAAAGGATAGATGGATTTTTATTCTCTATCTCAGCATAAGGTATAAACTCATAATAATTATCTGTATTTAGGAGAAAGCCAAGACTATCTGAATTGGGGTCCATTTGTAATCCGAAAAAACCCTCACTTGCATTATAGGTTTGCCACAGAGCCAAATGATCTCCAAATTTCTCCCTATAATAAGACTCAAATGGCTTCACATTAACTCCTCCATAGAAATAAACCTCCATATTTTTCCAAACCTTATAAATATCTTTCTGAGTATAGTCTTCTACTCGATCTATGACCATACTCATCCATGAAGGTATACCCGCTATCCATCTAACGTCACTCTTGGCGAGAATAGGAATCATTTTATCCATTTTATCCTTCCAATCTGGTATCGTGGCTATATCTCTATTTGGAACTCGAAACGGCTTGTATAGAGGCTGAAGGAAATAGGTGAAAAGAGCAGAGACGTCTCCTACTATGAGCTCATTGACCTTAGTATAGCTTCCCGTCAAAGAAAAATTTTTTCCCTCCAGAATTTTAGACTTTGTGTTGTGCGCTATATATTGACTGAGCATGGTCTTACCTGCTGTATAATTAGCGCTTATACCAGATGCAGACAAAGGAATAAACTTGCTGCGGCTCGTTGTACCACTGGACATAGCCAGAGCAACAATTTTTTCAGTTGTTAGTCTATTTGATCTTCCTTCCTTAATTTCTAGAATATAATTTTCAATATCGTCATAGTTGGCGGCAGGACAATGAATTTGAAAACCTTCCATATTCTCTATCCCTATTGATTTTAGATATTCACAAGACTTATTCTTTTTAATTATATCATCTAGAAGATGCCCTTGAGACTCTATATTTAAATGATAGTTTTGAGTCAGCCTTTTTTGCTTCCAAATAAAAAAACTATTTATGAGACTACTATACACGTCTGATTCATCTATATTTTTCAAAACTATCCAATTTTCTTTACATCATTCTAAATATATTTGCAGTATGAGCACTAAAAATAGCATTCACCATATATCTCCAATAGATGGCAGGTATAGCAGTAAAACAGAGAGCCTATCAATATTTTTTTCTGAATTCGCTTTAATTCAAACGAGGGTAGAGGTCGAAATAGAATATCTGATTCAGTTAGCCTCACTAAATTTAAAAGGTTTTAAAAAATTCCAAGATGCAGAGGCCGCCAGTTTACGCAGTATTATAGAGCATTTTTCTGAATCTGATGCCTTAGAGGTTAAGGATATTGAATCTACGACTAATCATGATGTAAAAGCGGTAGAGTATTTTATAAAACAAAGAGCTGATTCCATTGGTGTTAATTTCAATACAGAGTTTATCCACTTCGGATTGACCTCACAGGATATTAATAATACAGCATTTCCGTTAATGCTGAAGCGCTATTTAGAGCAGAATTATCTGCCTCATATGAAGGAAATCATTCATACACTGAACGCCAAATCTAATGAATGGAAGGAAGTGACTCTGCTAGCTAAGACTCATGGTCAACCAGCCTCTCCCACAACCTTAGGTAAGGAAATAAAGGTATTCGCTGATAGATTAGAAAAACAATGTAGGTTATTAGAAAATGTAGAGCATGGAGGTAAATTCGGCGGTGCTACTGGAAATTTTAATGCACACAAAGTAGCTTATCCAGAAGTTGATTGGGTAGAATTTGGCAATCAATTTCTAGCCTCAATCGGTCTGACTAGACAGCAATACACTACGCAGATAGAGCACTACGACGGCATGGCTCATATACTAGATACCACTAAGCGTATTCATACCATACTGATAGATTTAGCTCGCGATATATGGTCCTATGTTTCTTACGAAGTATTTACACAGAAAATCAATAAGAACGAGACTGGCAGTAGTGCAATGCCTCATAAAGTCAATCCTATAGATTTTGAAAATGCTGAAGGAAATCTAATGTTTGCCAATGCTATTTTGGAATTCTTATCATCAAAACTTCCAATTTCTAGATTACAAAGAGATTTGACGGATAGTACGGTTTTGAGAAATATTGGAGTGCCATATGGTCATTTTGAAGTTGCCTACCACTCTTTAGTCAAAGGATTTAGCAAACTCACTATTAACGAAACTGCGATTAATCAAGAACTCGAAAACAACTGGATAGTTATAGCAGAAGCGATTCAAACCATACTAAGACGAGAAGGAATAGCTAAACCTTATGAACTTTTGAAAGATTTTAGCCGAACCAATAAAAAGCCTAGCAAGGAAGACTTTCATCTATTTATAGATAGTTTAGTCGTATCGGATGATGTTAAAATAGAATTAAAGGCTATCAGTCCACAGAATTATATTGGCTACGCATAGTCTACCTGCATACACTATGTCTAATTTTAGATTTCAATTCTACATTCTCATAGCTGGTTTAGGTGTAGCTGCATTTAAATTTTACCTTTACTACACCACGAAATCGAATGCGATATTTTCAGATGCGTTAGAGAGTTTAGTAAATGTTTCAGCGAATACCATTACCTTATACAGTCTCTATCTCTCTGCCAAACCGCGCGACAAAACACATCCTTATGGACATGGGAAAATAGAGTTTTTAGCTGCTGGAATTGAAGGTGGTCTTCTATTTGCAGCAGGAGTTATCACCATGGTTAAGTCTGGACTAGACTATCTGAATCAGAATGAACTAAAGCTATCTAGTATTACCCTAGGAGCATTGTTGGGGCTGGGTTTTGCAAACTATGCACTCGGCATTTATTCAGAACGAAAAGGTAAAAAAAATCAATCCCCTGCCCTGCTTTCAAGTGGCCAACACCTAAAAGGAGATGGCTATACTACGCTTGGGATATTAATCAGTTTAGTGATCGCGTATTTTACAAAATGGCAATGGATTGATACTGTAATTGGTATAGCTGCTGGTATGTATATAATTTATCAAGGTATAAAAGTCATGAAAACATCTATTCTAGATATACTAGGCACAGCAGATGAAGCTATCCTAGATAAGGTCATACGCCACCTGCAAAAGTGTAGAAAAAATTCTTGGATCGACATTCATAATCTTAGAATATTAAAATTTGGAGCGGAGTACCATCTAGATGCCCATGTGACGTTACCTTACTATTATACTAATCAGGAGGTGCATAATGAGATGAAAGAAATGCACCAATTTATCAATCAGCATTTTAACTCTAATGTAGAGTTGTTTATTCATCCAGATCCCTGTGAGCCATTTTGCTGTGAATATTGCCATTTGGAAAATTGTGTAGAAAGGAATTCCACCTTCAAACAGACTATCGAATGGACACTAGACAATGTATTGAGAGATGAAAAGCATGCTCCTACAGAAAATAAATCATTGGCAACGTGAAAGAAAAAACTAGAATAATAATTTTAGCTATTGAGAGCTCGTGCGATGACACGTCTGCATCCGTATGTATTGATGGAGAAATTATATCTAATATAGTCTATTCTCAAAGGATACACGAAGAATTTGGGGGAGTGGTCCCAGAACTAGCCTCTCGTAGCCATGAGGTTAAAATAGTGACTGTGGTAGAGACAGCACTAGAAAATGCGGGAGTCACAAAAGACGAATTAGTGGCAATAGCATTTACTAGAGGTCCCGGATTAGTAGGGTCATTATTAGTAGGGGTATGCTTTGCCAAAGCTATGGCTATGGCTTTAGATATTCCACTAATTGATGTGCATCATATTCAAGCTCATGTCTTATCTCATTTCATCGAACATAAAAACACTTCTTTCCCATTCTTAAGTTTTGTGGTATCGGGTGGTCATACCCAGCTCATAATCGTAAGAGATTATTTAGACATGGAAGTGATTGGTACTACTATTGATGACGCTGCTGGAGAAGCTTTTGACAAAGCTGCAAAAATGCTCAAGCTAGATTATCCTGGCGGTCCATGGATTGACAGACTTAGCCAGAAGGGCAATGAGAATGCATTTACCTTTGCAAAACCTAAAATAGAAAAATTCAACTTTAGCTTCAGTGGATTAAAGACATCTATCCTTTATTTTCTTCAAAAAAAGGAAAAGGAAAATCCTCATTTTATCAAAGAAAACATACATAATTTATGTGCTTCTGTGCAAAAAACCATCGTCGATATTTTGATAGATAAATTAGACAAGGCGGCAACTCAATATCCAGTGCAAGCTATATCTATAGCAGGCGGTGTATCTGCCAATTCTAAATTTAGAAGTGCTGTGCTCGATTATGGTCATAGACATAATATAGATGTGGTTATACCTTCATTTGAATATTGTACTGACAATGCAGGCATGATAGCCATTGTAGGTTATTTTAAGTATTTGAAAAAAGATTTTTGTACTTTGGATGTAGAACCCTTGGTAAGAGGTTATCAGTTATAATACTATTTATGTTACGATATTCTTTTCTAATTTTTCTATTTATTTCCAACTCAATCCATAGTCAACAGACTAATCTGGAAGTCTATCCATTATTTGGCACACTCTTTAATCACTCTCCTGCAGCAGCAGCTATTATTACTGAGCCCACTTATGGTTTAAGATTTGCATATACTAAACGACCTAGGAAAGCAAGTCCTTTTTTTGAAAAATTTAATTATCCAGCAATAGGAATTGCTGCTAATGCAGTGCGCTATGGTGATAATGAAATATTTGGCAATTCTCTTGGCGTTAATGCTACTTTGACATTTTTTCTTATTGAAAAAAAGAAATTTAATTTTCAAATCACCACTGGCATGGGAGCAGGCTATTTAACTAAAGAATTTGAAACCTCTTTTCAAGGGCTTAACACAGCTATTGGCTCTCATCTGAATTTAACTGCTACTTTACTCGCAGGATTAGAATTTGAACTAATGGATAAGTTATATCTGAAGCCGCAAATTGGAATTCTGCATTACTCAAATGGACGAACCACATTGCCTAATCTTGGAACTAACTTTGTTTTTAGTACTGTAGGAATTAGCTATAGAATCGATGATAAATTTAAAAAGGATTCCTTTATCAATAACAAAAACTATGTCAAACAATTTAAAAATGAAATTTCTCTCTGCCCTGGTCTATCTGATAGAGGGGGCTATATAGGTGGAAGCATCAAAAATATAGTGCTGCCTACCTACTCCATACATTACAATCGACTATTCTATACAAGCAGAATCAATGCACTGAAATTAGGCATAAGTGCAGAGTATAAAAATAATGACTACGATCCGGACTATAATCTGACCGAATTCAAAGATAATGCAGACCTAGCTTTAACTTTTGGCAATGAATTGTTTTTTGGGAGAACGAGTCTGCATGCCTCTATCGGTGCCTATCTCTACTCTTATTATCAGTTTAGAAAATTTTTCTATCAGCGATGGGGGCTTAGTTATAGGATACCCTTAAAATCAGATAAAATAGGAATGAGTGTTGGAGTTCAATTGAAAGTACACTATGGTGCAGCGGAATTGACGGAAGCTAAATTTGCTATTTTATTTTAAATCAAGTCTATCATCTAGTATAAGACATAACGAGATGAAACTTATCAAATCATTCCAGCGACTTATACTAAATCTAGGTGAAGATTATTGGTGGTTCATCATAGTTTTTTTTATATTAAGGTTATATGGAATTACCGACCCGCCTCTTGAGATTCAGCATAGCTGGAGACAATGCACTGGGTTAATGATAGCAAGAAACTTTTTAACTACCGATGCTAATATTTTATATCCTAGAGTGAATGAGTCCTGTGGTATCAGTAATATTATAGCTGGTGAATTTCAACTACTTAGTTATTTGCATTATCTATTATCGCTCCTTTTCGGATATGAACACTGGTATGGTAGATTGATAAACTTAATCTTTAGCTCTATAGGTATAGCATCCTATGGGTACTTAATCACAAATTTATTTAATAAAAAAATTGCTCGAAATAGTGTTTTAGCTCTACTTGCTTCCTGCTGGTTTATATTTTCTAGAAAAATGATGCCTGATACATTTTGTATTTCCCTAGTTTTGATTAGTTTTTATTTCGCATATCAATATTGGAATACTAAGATTTGGTATCACTTGGTCCTCTTTTTTATTTTACTTACTTTAGGAGGATTATCTAAGATCCCAGCTGTAATTTATTACACAATACCATTATATTTACTTGTATTCAAAACAAATGCGACAACGATTAAATTGGCTCTTTTGACTGCTATATCTTCGGCCATTGTTTTTATTTGGTACTTTATGTGGGGACCATATGTTTCACTTACCTATGGTAACTGGACCAATCTCGGGAAACCATTACTTGAAGGAATTATAGACGTTATTTCCCATCCAAGGGAGACCATGTTTAATGTTATTTTTCATTCATTCAGTTCCTATATCCTTTTCACCATAGTGCTATGGGGTATTTATACCTTAATTCGCAAAAATGAAAAACATGTTTGGTTGCCAATAGTTATGATCTCTGCTATATTCAGTTTATACATATTCAAAGCCGGTTACTTTTTTTATCATCATAATTATTATATGATACCATTTATACCTGTATTGGCTTTTATCATCGCCTACGGATTAAATCATTCAAAAAACAAGTTAATACTCTTCTTATTCCTAGCAGGTATAATAGAAAGTATAGCTAACCAGCAGCATGACTTTAGAATCAAAGCTAGCGAATTATACAAACTGACACTTAAATCTAAATTGGATAGTATAGATAAATCAAAAAACATCCCTAAAATTTTAATCAATACGAATTCAAATCCACAACAATTATATTTAGCTAATCGAAACGGATGCTACATAAATGAATCTGAAATGACCGATACAATCAAATTAAATTCTTATAGAAATAAAAAATATAAATGGTTGATAATAGATAAGAACTATAAATATCAGAAGCCGATTTTAAAAATGGCTTTTGAAGATAAAAACTATATAATTTTCGGGCTTTAAATCGGATTAATCTCTACTAGCATAAGTTTTTCTAACTCATTTTCTCGGGAGGATTTTCTGAGAAAATTTAATGAGAGAACCGTGGTTCTGTAATCATAAAAACTATCTAAGATTCTATAGTTTACATTATGCTCCTCAAGATAGGAAACTCCATAATCATTGGTGTATAAAATTTGCTTTTGCTTCATTAACAGCTCATCCATATTTTTCAACTTTGTATTCTTCAAAGGAATTGGACTATAAAAATTTAGCAATGAAATATTTGCATAAAATTCTTCAACAACGCTATACTTAGGATTTTTTTTCAAAAAATCGCTCGCTACTTTTCCCGCTTGATATTTTAATATTTCAGGATACAGGATAGTATTCAAGTATAATCCCAAGAATAAAGATATGGAAGTAAATAAAATAAAAATTCTCTGCTTTATAAGAAATTTACTCATAAAGAAAAGAATGGAAATAATCAAAATAAGTATGGTAATGTGATTGCCTATCGAAATCTCTAAAACAAAATAAGTCAAATACAAACCTGCTATTAAAATCATAAAGAAAAAAACATAGCCTGCGAAATGAAACAATGGATGTTGCAATCGCCATAAGGATACTCTAAATATGACTGCTAAAATTATGCTCAAAAACGGTAATAAAATTAGAACGTGATGAGAAAGTTGCGTCTTGGAAATAGAAATAATCACAAACAAGACCGCAAAACAAGCCGTCGAGATGTATTCTTTAAAAGGATTTTTTTTAAGGAAAAACGTCATCAACAATAGCAAACTCCACGGAGCAAAAGACCATAAAATAGTATGCAGATAGAAAAAAGGATCTCCATTAGACTGCACCTGACCTAAATTGGAGTTAAAACGCCCGAACTGACTATCCCAGAAGAAAAATTGGAGATAATTGCTAACTTTCTGACCCAAGATATGACTATCTGTAAAATGAGTAAACTGAACCATGAGCGCATACAAGGCGGGGAGAATTCCTCCTAGAAAAACGAAGGCCGCTAACAGCCAATGCCACGATAACAGCCATCGAAATTTCTTTTGATGACAAATGGTCACTAAAACCGAAACTCCAATAGGAATGACAACGAATATGCCCTTAGTCATAACCGCCATTGCTGCTAAAAAGGCTCCTATCAATAGCTGGATTATCTGATGAGAGTTCAAGTACTGCTGTAGGTGATAAATAGCTCCCATCATAAATGTGAGGAGAAAAATATCAATGCGCACATCATTCGTAGATATGAAAACATGTAATGATGAACTTAAAACAATGACACTAGTCCAAGCGGTAGATTCATCGTAATGCTTTTTAGAAAAGAGAAAAACGTAACGCAAAAGAACCAATAAGGCTAATAGACTTGGTAGTTTGAATCCCAAGCTGGTATTCCCAAAAACCTTTATAAATACAGCCCATATCCAGAAAGCCAAATGAGGCTTATCTATCCAGTTCTCCTGCATCACGGAGTTTAATATAAGCCAATCTCCTGATTCAGCTATATTTTTCGCTATACTAGCATACAGGGCAGAATCTCCGTTGAAAATATCATTGGTCATGCCCAGCATATGAACTATTAGGATAGCTCCTAGTAATATTTGGAAACGATATGTGTTAATAATTGAAGTCATTAAAGAAGATGCTACCAAAAATAAGTCATCAGGTTTTAGTCAAAGAAAAAACTATAACCTAAATACAAATTATGCCATTGTGATATGGTCATAAATCAAAGCCTATTCCGCAAGTGCGGGAGTATATACCGATGTTATAGATTTTTAGACCACAAAATTGGTCTGTTAAAGATATCCATTCGGTATAAGACCTATATAGAATAATCCTACTTTAGAAATTAAAACAAATTAGTTAATTTCAAATTTAATAATAGGTAACTAAGGCAAGATAATAGATACTACTGCCCTGTATTATTAACAATAATCTGTGCCAAGGCTAATAATGTTTTCTTGTTCTCATCTGGAATGTCTGAAATATTGTAAATATTATGATTACCACTGTAGTGACAATCACTAAAATAAAATGAATTGCCTCCGCCAAAAAAATATTCTGGTTTCCGTTTTAGTTTTTTACAAATCATAAAAAAATGCTTCATAGATAGGTCGGACTCTTTTTTCTCGATTCTGCTGTAGGTTTTATCACTGATTTCCAGATAAGCAGACATCTCGGCAGAGAATATTTTCTGTAGCTCACGCTCTTCCTTTATTTTATCTATTAATTCTGAAATTTCACTTTCTACCATACATATATTTTAATGCAAAACTAAGAATATTTGACAAATATGTCTATTTAATTTCCAAATTAGTCCCTATTTAGACAAAATTGACATTTCCTATTCCTTATTTTTGTATAAAATAATTTAAAAACTAACAATTATGAAAAAAATCAGCTTAAAAAAACACATCATTTTTTGTCTCAGTCTGGCAATTTGCGGGGTATTGACCGCACAATTTGTTGTCAATACACCAACCACCAACCCTATTCAGCTCACTGGTGTGAGTGCGAATATTAAGAACAAAATAGAAATGTGTGGACAATATGTGTCTACTAGCACTTCTAATAGTTTTGTATCCATTATAGCCACTGAGGAGGAGGTGTCACCAGCAGTTTTTGAAGTACACCTATACAGTTCTATTAATCAGCTATGGTCTGGGTTTCCAGCCTCCTATGCCGTTGTTTCTAGCCACATCATTACAAGTGCTAAAAACCCACATGTATGCTATTCTGGAGACAATTCATTCTATCTTGTATATGAGTCTACTGGCTCAGGAAATATAATGATAGACAGATTCGATTATAATACGACAACAGGAGCTATCAATCCAATATCCTTAACGTATCCTGTCGCATTTCCGCAGTCTATTCCAGGCTCTGCTAATGGCATCAATCCAAGAGTTTGTGAAAAAAATTACAAGCATGTACCCTCTATTGTTTATGAAATAGGTGGTGACATTATATATGCCACTTTTCGACAGCCATCCGTTTCTGCACCATTTAGCTGGATAACGCAAAGCATCAAGTCTACTATAGCTAATAATACTACGAATCCTCACATAAGACATGACATGGAGGATCATGCTGATGTGAACTATTACTGTGACCCTGCCCTATATCTCAATGTGGAGACTTTTAGTCATCCTGATATTAGCAATGATTATCATATTTCATACGTAGCGCAGAATTCAAATTCATCTACAGATTATGTGAATGTGATTAAGCTTATTCCGGGAAATAATGACCCCAATGCTGCGGTAAACGCTCAATATCCCAACTCACAGATAAGCTATCATGATATATCGAGTTTTTTCAATGCTCCAAGTTCAAGCACAAATGCGTATCGATATCCTGAAATTTCTTCGAACTATTCGCGTACAGACGATTTTGGCTCTACTAGTTTTAGTCCTGGTGTAAATAATCCATATCATCTATGCTTAGACAGATATGCTGTGGTCTATGAAGAAATATTGACACCTACTGCTAATTATGTAAAGCATTTCGGAAGACAGTCCTATAGTGAATCCATATTCCATGCCCACAGAAATACCTTTGTTTTGACAAATAGCTGCCCACCAGAAGATCCTGACTGCTGGGATATAGACCCGCATATTTTTGCTATCATCAATAACATGGACTGCCAAGTAAAAATTCCAGTCAACCAAATTAATGAAGATCAAGAAACCAATAGTTTCCGTTATGTGGGAGTGGATATAGCTCAGTCTATCTGGACGAATACTGTGAATTTTCCTACGGATGTTACTGTTTCCAATAATTTTATAAATAGCGGTAGAAAACCTATGTTTTTAGGTCCCCTTGCATTACCATTATCCTATTATGGCGCACCAGATTTTTCTTCTATGGTTTCAATGAGTGGAGGACCTGGTGGACCTGGTGGACCTTTCTGGCACCCAACAATAGGATGCAATGCCTTTGTACCCAACACCCATTTTGCTCTCCATAATACGGCAATAATACCTAAAGGAGCAGCTTTGTTAAATTTGTCAGACAACCATCTCGCCGATATTGATGGTTCTGCACATGCCATATTGGAAGATTTTACGGATAATATCTATATCAAAACCAAGGATTTCGACAATTCCAATCCCTTCCTACCTAGACTGAAGCAACTGAGTATGAAAGCTAAGACAGATATTACGATATTCCCCAATCCTGTATCCTCAGGATTTATTCTGAAATCTACTGCCACTATTGGCAGCCCTATGCAGATAGAGATCACAGATATGATGGGACGTGTGGTTTACCACAGAGATTTTATTCATAAAGGTGCCAATGGATTTGAGATAGCAGAACTAGGCAAAGGACTTTACAATGTAAAATTGACCAATGAAGGGAAAATTAGTCATTTGAAATTGGTAAAAGAATAGGCAGGTCTTCTGTCCTAGCTTATAAATTAGCTAATAATGAGGCTGACTGCTCCAGAGAGGTCAGCCTCATTTTTGGATTTATAAACAGTAAAAAATAGGTGTAAAATAAATAAAAACAGTCTATCTTTGTGGAGGAACTGGTCCTAACAAAGCTATTATACCAATGAAGATTAGACTAACTAAAATTAATAAATGGTATTGCACTAGTTTGGATTCTCTATAAAATACTTATATGTAAAACCAACAAGATATGAAACGCCACAGAATTCCAGTTTTATTTATCCTACTCTATACAGGGCTAAATGTGAATTCGGTTTATGCACAATATGCTTTAGTCCAGAGTATGCATAGCGCACTACCTATGCAGATTAAAATGGCAGGACATCACGTATTAATTTCCAGCGAGACTGGCAGAGATAGCCTTGTGAAAATAGATCATCTAGAGGATTTCAGATTTTCAATACCGGGCAACTATAGCATGCGACTCATTCCTGACCCTCGTCATCGCTACTGTGATCATGACCATCATGATTCGGTTTATAGGCTTCGTATAGCGCCATACATATTGACTTATCGGGCAGAGACCATCACATTTTCCAAACCCCTTCGGGCGATGCAGGACCTTAATGATATAGTTATGGAGATTAGCGTCTATTTAGAGGCCTATCATGTAGATAGTCTGGCTATTAGGTACAGAGAAGTATCCACCTCGGGCATCGGTACGAGTATACAGGGTATGCTAGATAGGAACATCACCCATCTCTACCCCGGAGAGAATAGACTGCGCTATCATCTGCACGGTCTATGCTCCTATGAGACCTATATTCAGTTTGACTTCCTAGACCCCATTGGCGTTATCCATGCTATAGGCTATCCCCATTTAATAAAGAGTGATTAATATGCTGAGATACTCAGGCTTAGTGCTCATTTTTTGTCTAGCTACCCAGTGGCTGAGCGCTCAGTGCATCATCTCGTGCAATCAAAATGCCGGAGTATTTACCAATAATGACCCCAACACCATCGCCTATGACAATATGGTTTCGGGTTATCATAGTACAGTTGTATCAGAGGATCAAGGATTTATGGTATGGGGTGAGGCTGTAGATCAGAATGGTTCTCCGGCATTGAGTCCTACTCGCATCGATGCATCTAACTATTCGGTACTTACAGGCACAGTTTATGCAGCCAGTTTAGGCGGTGCAGGGCATTTACAGCTTATAGTGCTCACCTCTACAGGGCTTTTTGTCGGAGGAGATACAGGGGCAGTAGTACACAGAAGTCTGGTGTCCACGCCGAGTTTTCAAAAGCTGACTATCAATGGAAAGGGAGATGGACTGCCTGCGGGTATCACCCCGGATAGTGTGAAAATGCTATTCGCCTCTTGGCAGACGATCATTATCACTACGTGTAGCGGACGAGTCTATGTCTTATCACGGAATGCTAATATACGAGGAGATAGTGGACTAGGCAATACGTCCAACTGGTCTCAGGTTATGACCAACACTGGTTCACCATTGACAGGTATCGTGGCGGCGCGCGGAGGTGGTCGCTTTGCATTTGCCCTTCGCAGCGACAATACCCTATGGACCTGGGGCGATGCGACCCATCTTGGCAATGGCACGGCCGCCGCCAATAGGAGTCTAGCTACCCAGATGACCCTTCCAGCAGGCTGCACCCAAATACGAATGATACAAGGTGCGGCTAATCATTATTATGTATTGGATACCCATAATCAAATCTATTGTTTAGGCTACAACACCTATGGAGAGCTCATGGACAGTCTATTACTGGGCACCCGTACCACCTGGATTCAAGCTAGATATACCAATGGTAACTTGGTCAATAATGCCAAATGGATTTCTGCTAATGAGCACACTGTTTCTGGTTCAGGATTGGCTATCATTAATTCTCTCTGCCAAGTTTTTACAGCAGGTTATAATTCAGGTATGATGTTAGGTCGTCCCGTAAATGCTGGGGTCAATTTTCTAGGAATACCTGCTGGTATATCTGGTACCGATTCTATTTTTTTCTGTGAAGTCGGTGGACATACATCTGCCTATATCCGCAAGAATACGGCCCGCTATGGCTATGTGGGTCATAAGGTCAATGGATCTATGGGGGACGGTTCTGCGGTTAATACAAGTGTGGTTCCTACAAATTTTATACTACCGCCTCTCGTGCGCATCTGTGGTACAAACTGCGATACACCTAAGGTAATGAAGCTACCCTATAACTGCGTAGATAGTACCGCTCGTTTTTTATTTACAGGTCGGTTTAATACCAAGATATTTTTTCTAATCAATGGGGTTTCAGATAGTGTCACTATCGGTGCCGGAAATACAGCCACTTATTCAGTAATAAAACCTAGCACGAATTTAAATATCGTCATACCGGCAGTCAAAGGTCTCTACTGCGATTTTAGCCTCAATCTGCGCGATACTTTGAGATTGTTTGGCTTTAAGGATAGTTTCTTATCCATATGTCGCGGACAGTCGATCAGTTTTAATGGAATAGTCCGCAGCACCACAGGACACTATCGAGACACCCTGACGACCACTCTCGGATGCGATAGTTTTATCAATTTACACTTACTCGTAGCCGATTCTTCTTCACAGACACTCCAGCTGAGTGTATGTAAGAATAAGCCCATCCTCTTCAATGGGGTCTACTTAAATACCGCTGGCTTTTATAGAGATACCTTGGTCAATCGACAGGGCTGTGATAGTTTTTTGTATCTCAATTTATCTATTCTCGATACCAGCGCTAGTAGCATCTATGACACAATATGTTCGAATCAGTTTCGATCATTCAATGGACAGATTCAAACCCTAGCGGGTATCTACCGAGATACCCTTGTCAATAGTCAAGGCTGTGATAGTTTCGTTTATCTTCACCTCAGTGTCAGATCGACATCGACTTATAACTATTTTGATACCATCTGCTCGAATCAGTCCTATTTTTTCAATGGTAAAAGCAGAATATCCCAGGGAACTTATGCGGATACTTTAGTGAATAATCTAGGCTGTGATAGTTTTGTTTACCTTCACCTGACAGTATCGGATACGAGTACCAGCATACAGAATGATACGATCTGTGCGAATCATCCAAAGTTGTTTAATGGCCAGTATCCATCTATCTCTGGCCTATACCGAGACACCCTAATAAATAGACTAGGCTGCGATAGTTTTGTAAATTTGTATCTAACCGTAAAGGATACCTCTTCCTACCTCTATACTCAGACGACCTGTAAGAATCTGCCCATATGGTTCAATGGCAGTCTCTTGAAGACATCTGGTCTTTATAAGGATACCTTGATGAATCATAAGGGATGTGATTCGTTTGTATATCTCAGCCTAACTGTAAACGATACGAGTGCGAGTAATAGATATGATACTATTTGTAGCAATTCTACCCTATTTTTCAATAATCAGCTTCTATCGCTAGCTGGACATTATCTCGATACATTGATCAATTCCAAGGGCTGTGATAGTATCATCCATTTGTATTTAACTGTCAAATCAACATCCTCATTTAGCTATAGCGCAAATATTTGTGCAGATAGTTTCTATAGT
>Ga0222712_10001749_pt1 | contig 26174 bp, 21 predicted proteins | sample C33_657DmetaG_FD_165043 | JGI IMG/M metagenome (GOLD analysis project Ga0222712, IMG submission 165043) | Estuarine water microbial communities from San Francisco Bay, California, United States - C33_657D | ecosystem: Environmental > Aquatic > Marine > Unclassified | place: USA: California... | reverse complement strand
ATTGATCAAAGCACTGGAAGAAGAGTACAAGGTTTCCATGTTCGACAGGATGAACCTTGCATTTTATATCAATGAAAAAGTGCAATTGTTGCCTTTTTCCCAACTGAACTATGCCATTGAAAAAGCTTTCATTGATAAGGAGACCCTGTTTTTTGACAATACTGTCCTTACCAAGGCTGAAATGCTGAACAGATGGATTACACCAGTTTCAGCTTCATGGCTGGGCAAACGGATCCTACCCCTGGCGCATCAATAATTGAATTTTTAGGTGTGACAATTTGTCATATCTCTCCTTTTTCACTAATTTTGCAGGATGCTCAATTTTGCCAACAAAACAATTGATGAAACCCGTCAAGGTGAAGCATATGCTGGTGAACTTGCTACTGAAGCAACACCCGGGAAGCGTTTTTATATAGAAAGTTATGGCTGTCAGATGAATTTCAGCGACAGTGAAATCATAGCATCCATCCTCCATACTGAAGGTTTTGGTCCTACCAGAAATGTAGAAGATGCAGACCTGATCTTCCTGAATACCTGCTCCATCCGTGAAAAAGCGGAGCAGACGGTTCGAAAAAGACTCACCGAATTCAAAAAAATCAAAAAACAAAGACCCTCTATGCTGATTGGCGTATTGGGATGCATGGCAGAAAGACTCAAAAGCAAACTGCTTGAGGAAGAAAAACTGGTAGATATTGTGGTTGGCCCAGACGCTTATCGCAGCTTGCCTCAGTTGATTGACGAAGCCGAAACTGGCACAAAAGCGGTTAATGTATTGCTCAGCAGGGAAGAAACCTATGCAGACATTTCTCCAGTCCGCCTCAATTCCAACGGAATCAATGCTTTTGTCAGCATCATGAGGGGCTGCAACAACATGTGTGCCTTTTGTGTAGTGCCTTTTACAAGAGGAAGGGAAAGGAGCCGAGATGAAGCTTCCATTGTTGCCGAATGCAAGGATTTGTTTGAACAGGGCTACAAGGAAGTAACCTTGCTTGGTCAGAATGTGGACAGCTATTACTGGGTTGATCCTGCCACCAACCATCCGGTAGATTTTGCCATGTTGTTGGAAAAAGTGGCCACGATCAGCCCATCCCTCCGTATACGTTTCAGTACCTCCCACCCCAAAGATATCACAGACAAGGTCTTGCATACGATGAAGGCCCATGCCAACATTTGCAAATACATCCACCTGCCTGTTCAGAGTGGCTCTACCAGAATATTGCAATTGATGAACCGCACTTATACACGAGAGTGGTACCTGGCCAAGGTGAAAAGAATCAAAGAGATCATGCCTGATTGTGCCATCAGTGCAGATATCATCACAGGATTTTGTACAGAAACTGAGCAAGACCACGAAGATACATTGGACATCATGCGTCAGTCACAATACGAGTACAGCTATATGTTTGCCTACTCAGAAAGACCTGGCACCCTTGCTGCGAAGCGCTATTCAGATGACATTCCTGATGATGTAAAAAAACGCAGGCTGGATGAGATTGTCAAGCTGCAAAACAGCTTATCCCTTGAAACGAACAAAAAAGACATTGGAAAGGTTTTTGAGGTTTTGATTGAAGGCAACTCCAAAAAAAGTGACCTGCAATGGATGGGAAGAAACAGCCAAAACAAAGTGATGGTTTTTGATAAAATGGATAACAGTCAGCTTCAACCAGGCAGTTTTGTGCATGTGATGGCGGAATCCTGTACGCAGGGAACCCTGATGGGGAAAATTGTCACCCCTTCCTAAATAACACCAAAATGGACATTCAAAGCATAAAGAACAGGTTTGGCATCATTGGCAACTCCCCTGCCCTCAACTATGCGTTGCAGGTAGCTACCCAAGTTGCCAATACCGACCTAACTGTGCTAATTGTTGGTGAAAGTGGTGTAGGAAAGGAGATATTTTCACAGATCATCCATGCCTTATCTCCAAGAAAACACAATCCGTTTATTGCCGTTAACTGTGGTGCCATTCCTGAAGGAACCATTGATTCTGAACTGTTTGGTCATGAAAAGGGATCTTTTACAGGCGCTGTTGACTCAAGAAAAGGTTATTTTGAAACGGTCAATGGAGGTACACTCTTCATGGATGAAATTGGGGAAACACCTTTGGGAACCCAGGCAAGACTCTTGAGGGTACTTGAAAACTCAGAATTCATCAGGGTAGGATCTTCCAAAGTGCAGAAAACAGATGTGAGGGTAATTGCCGCCACAAACAAAGACTTGCTTACCGCAACCCAGAACAACAAATTCAGGGAAGACCTTTACTATAGGCTCAACACAGTTCCCATCAGGGTTCCCTCACTGAGGGAGAGAAAAGAAGACATCATTCTACTTTTCAGAAAATTTGCTGTTGATTTCGCTGAACGATACAGAACAAGTCCTATTCAACTGACCGAAGAGGCAAAAACCATGATGCTCAACTATCCATGGCCGGGAAATGTGCGAGAATTGAAAAATATTGCTGAGCAGATTTCTGTTTTGGCTGAAGATAAAACCATCACTGGCAACGACCTTGAACGGTTTTTACCCAAGAACAATGTCAACAACTTGCCCATGCTGGTTGGATCTGGGCCTCTGTCTTCTGGACAGAGTGAATTCATGAATGAGCGTGACATTCTTTACAAGTTATTCTTTGATTTGAAAAAGGATGTTACGGAAATGAAGAAAATGTTTCTTGAGATCGTTCAGAATCCTTCCAATATTCCAGCAGTTTCTCATGTGATGGAAGAATCTTACCTCCAAGATCTGCCCATTGCAAGGCAACAACAGGATCATCATGGCCACGGGAGCATCATTCCTGTTACCAGTCAAGCCATGTTTTTGACGGAAAACAGGGAGATGCAGGACACCATCATTGTGGATGAATCCCTGAACATCATGGACAAGGAAAAGGAATTGATTGAAAAAGCCCTGCGCAAGCACAAGGGGAAGCGAAAAGATGCAGCTTCTGATTTGGGCATCAGCGAAAGAACATTGTACAGAAAACTGAAAGAATATGATATTGAAGATTAAAACTTTATACAATACCTCAGCCAAAATCCTGCTTGTTGTATTGGCAATCGTCAGTATTCAAGGCACTTGCAGGTATTCACTGAAAGATGTTTCCATACCTCCTGAGATAAAAACTGTGAGGGTGTTCTTCATTGAAAACAAGGCCAGGTACATCAATCCGCAATTGAGCCCGAAACTTTCAGACAAACTCAGGCAAAAAATCATCAACCAAACCAGGCTTTCGCAAACCAATAATGATGCTGATTACGAAATAAGCGGTTATATCAGTGATTACTCCGTCAATACTTCAGGTATATCGCAGCAGCAGGTAGCCAGTAACAACCTCAATGTGACCGTTCACATCATTTTCAGGAACAGACAGGATGAGAAAAAGAACTTTGAGACAGATATCACCAGGAATTTCCCTTTTTCTGCCAGCAAAAGCCTTACACAGGCAGAAGCAGAGTTGAATGAACAGATGGTCAATAACCTTACCGATGAGATTTTCAATCGGATTTTTTCAAATTGGTAAAGGAGCTTAAATTAGCAAAATGACGAAGGAAACTGATTTTATGATCCAATCTCTCTTTCAGAGAGAAAGCATGGATGAAATGACACTTGACGAACTCAAGCGTCATGCTGAAGAGTTTCCCTATTCTTCAATTGTACAATTTCTGTATACCTGCAAACTAAAATCTCAATACCATCTTGATTTCCCTGAGGCAGTTTCCAAAACCGCATTGTTTTTTGATGAATCCAGTTGGCTCAATTACCAACTCAGGGAGGAAGGAGAAAAAGGAAATTTCAGGAAAATCCTTTACGATACCCACTTCAACAATACAAGTGAGGATGAATTGGTTGAAGCGGCTGAGGAGTTTGAAGTAGATGTTGACGAAAACGAAGGCGAATATCATGAGCCTTCAGCATCTCAAACCAATGACAAGAATAATCTGAAAGACACCGAAACGAACAGTCCTGCCGAAACAAACAAAGATTTTGAATTTCCTTTAACACCCTACCATACAGTCGACTATTTTGCCTCCCTGGGCATCAAAATCAACATGGAAAGCGACAAGGATGAGCTTTCCATGAAGGTGAAAAGCTTCACTGCCTGGCTAAAAACCATGAAAAGGCTTCAACCTGGCGCAGAAACGATTACCATCAAGGATATTCAATCTATTCTTGACAACCGCAATGAAAATGAAAATCAATCAGAAGCGGTATTGACGGAGGCCATGGCTGAGGTTTACCTGAAACAGGGACTCAGGGAAAAGGCTGTAGAAGTCTATCACAAATTAAGTTTGCAAAATCCTCTCAATAGCCATATTTTTGCAGACAAAATTTCACAGATCAAAGAAAACAAGATATGACAACAATTTTTATCATCTTAATCATATTGGTTTCAGTGCTTTTGGCAGGTATTGTTTTGATCCAGAATCCCAAAGGTGGGGGACTTGCTGGTAATATTGCAGGTTTCAGTAACCAATTCATGGGAGTGAAGCAAACAACCGATGTTTTGGAGAAAGGAACCTGGGTACTTTCAAGCATTTTGGTGATCCTTTGCCTGGTTTCTGCCCTGGTAATCAATTCAGGTAAAGCTGCTGGATCTGATACATTAAAAAGTATCCCAACCAATACCGGTAATGCCGCTCCTCAACAGGCTCCTGCACCAATGCCACAGGCTCCTGCACCCGCTGCAACTCAACCCAAATAATCAAATTTTATTTTTATAAAACCCTGCTTTCTAAAGCGGGGTTTTTGTATATATTGAGGTATGGTACAAAAAAAAGCAAGGAAAAAACCAATTAAAAAGCGGTCCAACATCATCTCGATCGTTTTACTTTCGGTTCTTGCCTTTGTTTCAGCAGCTTTCTTTTATATCCTTTTTCTCAGGCCTGCAACGAGTTTCAATGCTGATCAGGCCACTTTGTATATTCCTTCAAAAAAAGCTGATAAAATCTTTGTAAAGGAGTTATTGCACAAACACCTCAAGCCGGTAGGATTTACCACTTTTCTGGCATTATCTGAGTGGTCGGGATACTGGGCAGCAATCAAGCCGGGTAGATATGTAATCGATAAAAATGCAAGCATTTTTACTGTTTTCCGGAAATTAAAGGGAGGACGACAGAGCCCTGTAGAACTTACCATCAACAAGTTCAGGACAAAAAGGGATCTTGCCAAGTATGTTGGGGGGAAACTTGAATGCTCTGAGGCTGACATTTATCGTTTCATCTCCAACAACGACTCCATAGAACCATTCGGTGTAAAGCAGGAAACATTCATGACCCTGATCATTCCAAATACTTATGAAATTTACTGGAACAGCAGCCCCAGTGATTTCATTCAGCGGATGACAAAAGAATCAAATGCTTTCTGGACTGACAGCAGAATTGACAATGCAAAATTACTTGGCCTTTCAAAAGAAGAAGTGATTACAATAGCATCTATTGTTGAAGAGGAAACCAATAACCAGGAAGAAAAACCGAAAATGGCAAGTGTTTACATCAATAGATTAAAAAAAGGCATGGCATTGGGCGCTGATCCAACCATCAAATTTGCCTTAGGAGATTTCAGCATCAGAAGAGTGACATTCAAGCACATTAGTTCAACTGCATCGTCTCCATACAATACCTATCGAAACAAAGGTTTGCCACCTGGGCCTATTTGTACACCATCGATTTCTTCAATTGATGCGGTTTTAAAAGCTGAGAAAACTGAGTTTTTGTTTTTTTGTGCAAATGCAGACTTCTCAGGATCACATAGCTTTGCAGCAACAGAAGAAGAACATTTTGAAAATGCCCGAAAATACAGAAAGGCTTTGGACAGCCTTAGGATACACTAATCAAACACAATGATAAAACTTCAAAGGATCCTGATTGAAAGCCGCCCCGTAAAGGCGGTAGTCAACTGGTCAAAAAAACTGGTCTTGCCAGGCTTTGAAGGCCTACCGTTGTATGACGTACTACATTTTTTCTTCAAACAGACGCAACAAATAGGACTGAATGAAAGGGCCGCGTCAGTGGCATTCAATTTTTTAATGGCGGTTCCTCCACTGTTCATTTTCATCTTTACCCTTCTCTCCTATATACCAGGCTCCAAAAGGTTGTATGAGGAGGTGCTTGTTCTTTTGCGGGGTGTCATACCGGATGGTACTACCTATACCATGATCAAAAATGTAATGGATGACTTCTTTGCCACGGGCACAGGAACGCTGTCGTTTGGACTTTTATTGGCATTGTATTTCTCTTCAAATGCCACCTTGACCATCATGAGAACTTTCAGGAAATCCATGTTGCATATTGAAGTTGAAGAAAGAAATTTTATTGAAGTAAGGCTCAGTGCCATACGTCTTACTTTTATCATTGTCTTGTTGATCATTGCCACGATCATGATCATGCTCACACAAACCATCATCTTAAACTGGATCATCGAACAAATCAATCTCAAAGACAGCATCATTGATTTCATTTTTGGTTCCGGCCAGTTTTTGGTTACTTTCATACTGATTTTTTTGGCCATAGGTCTAATCTATCGATATGCGCCACACGTTCAAAAAAAATGGAAGATCAGGACACCCGGGGCACTCCTTGCAACCATTTTGATCATGTCTTTCACCTATTTTTTCTCTTATTGGGTAAACAATATTGCTTCATACAATAAAATTTACGGATCATTGGGAAGCATTTTGATTTTGATGTTTCTGGTCTTTGTCAATTCACTGGTTTTATTGATCGGATTTGAGTTAAATGTCAGCATCAATTCACTTAAAAGCATCGCTGAAAAAAGAAAAATAACTAACAAATAATAATATGCATATGCGCCAATTCTTCATCTTCGCATTTCTTTTGTTCACTGTAGCTGGTTTTTCCCAAGAGACCGTCAAGCTTACCATCTCAGCAAAAAACAAACAAGGCAACAAAATTGAAGGAGTTGAAGTCAGTTTCCTCAACTTTAACCGAATTGTTGACATGAAGGAAAATGAAAAACTTGTTTACAACAACTTAACGAAGGGTTATTATGAATTGCTTATCACAGCAGAGGGATATGCATCAGTGATCTGGAAGGGGCAATTGGTTAAATCAGAAGAGGTGTCCATTATGATGGAATCCAATTCCATCAAGCTTGATGAAGTTGTTGTAAGCAGTGATAAAAAACAAGCAAATATTTTGAATACTCCAGGTTCAATCAGTTCACTCAATGCAAAACAGATCAGGAACATGCGCATCTGGGAAATAAGTGACTTGTCTGGATTTGCCCCTAACCTGTTCATTGCCAATTCTGGTGACAACCGCAATGTTACAGGCATCAGGGGAATGGTTACCACTTCATACGATCAATCGGTTGCTACTTATGTTGATGGCGTTGCTCAATTTAATTTGGATACCTATATCCCACAATTGAATGAAATTGAAAACATTGACATCATCAGGGGTGCTCAAGGGACTTTTTATGGAAGAAATGCAATGGGTGGCGTTATCAATATCACCACCAAAAAACCCACCAATAAAAGGCAAATCAGTGCTGGCGTTCAGTTCGGCAATTACGGTCAGAAAAGGATCAATGCCGCTGTGAATGCTCCACTTATCAGCAATAAACTTTTTCTTGGTCTGTCTGCCCTTCATGATGCTAAAAACGGATTTTATACCAACGAATTCCAAAACAAGAAATTTGACAAGCAGGATCAAACCATGCTCAACTTGCAGCTGAAATACTTTCTGGGCAATGGTTGGAATTTACAAGGCGATCTCAAACAATATATTGCCAAAAACGATGGAGCGTTTCCACTCGTCAATGACATGAAAGAATTGTTTGAAAAACCCTATACCCTTTCTCAAAACCTCATCTCTTCCATGAGAGACAACAGTAGAAATGTTTCGATAGTGGCAAAACACAAGGGAAAGAAAACAGATATTACCCTTCAACATGCAAGACAACGCAATTACAGGTATTATGAGAATTCCCTCGATGCAGACTTCTCCCCTGCAGACATCGTAGGAATTTTCAACAATTATGGAAAAGACTTCAATACTGTAAATGCAATCACAAATGAGATAAGGCTTAACTCAGTAAAGTCTTCACCAGATCAGGCATTTGATTGGAGTGCTGGCATCTACCAATTCACACAAAAAAGTCCTACAAAGCAGGCTACTGTATTTGGCAATGATGCAGGATTATTTGGTGTACCGGATAAAAATTTCTCCATCATTTCCATCAACAAGGGTAACAACAACGGCATTGCTGCTTATGGTCACATGAGCTATAAAATCAATGAAAAGGTCAGCATCAATGGCGGCATGAGGATTGATAGGGAAAACAGAAAACTGACCATCGGCAGTGAATACGAAAAACAACCCAATCCTGCTTTTCCAATGATGGCAGATACTACAGGAAAATCATCTTACGGAGCATTCTCACCGAAATTGGGCATTCAATTCCAACCTACTGCCCAACAACTGATGTATCTTTCCTTCAGCAGAGGGTTCAGGAGTGGAGGATTGACATCAATATCTTCAGATCCTTCTCAAGTACCACTAGCTGCCTATAATCCCGAATTCAGCAACATGTTTGAAGCCGGTATCAAAGGAAAAGACAAGAACAACAAGTTCAGGTATGCAATAGCTGCTTTTTATAACAAAGTCATCGATATTCAAACCCCATTCCTGGTTTTGCCAGATGCTGTTACCATCATAAAGAATGCAGGTGAAATGAATGCATGGGGATTGGAAGCGGAGATGGAGGTCAAATTGGCAAAAGGATTGAGTTTTCAATATTCAGGAGGTTTGACTTCAGCTAAATATGCAGTTTTGGGAGTGGTCAGCAATGGAGCTCAAGTTGACCTTTCTGGCAACAAACAAGTCTTTACCCCATCATCTACCAATTATTTTGCAACAGAGTACCAGACGAGCATTGCTGCTCATGAACTGATGTTCAGACTGGAATACAACCATACTGGTAAGCAATACTTTGATCTTGCCAATTCCATTGAACAGAAAGCCTATGGTCTGGTCAATTTCAGGACAAGCATCAGAACAAAACATTTTGACTTATCCTTTTGGGGAAGGAACTTGATGGGCAAAAAATACATCAACTATGCCTATGATTTTGGCGCAGCACATCTTGGTAATCCAAGGATGATTGGAGTTGGATTGGGATGGAGGTTATAATTTTTCCATCAATGGAGTAACTCCTAAACCCGGTAACATGGATGGTTTCAGTTGGTAATCAGCAAAGCTGATTCCAGCCCCAAGGTCATCTTTTAACAACAAAGGTCCATCAGCATCAAGGAAATCCACCAAGGGTGCCAGGTGCGCCAGTGCAGCTGTTCCAATACTGCTTTCATTCATGCACCCCAGCATGACATGCATATTCAATAACCTGGCTTTTTTTATCATTTCCATAGCAGGAGTAATACCGCTGCATTTGGTAAGTTTGATATTGATTCCAGAAAAATAACCGGCACATTTTTCAACATCCTTCTCCCCTACACATGACTCATCAGCAAAAATGGGAATGGATGTTGCCTCTTTTAATATCTTGGTGCCTTCCAATTCTTCCTTGGCCAAGGGTTGTTCGATCAATTCAATATCCAGTTGTTCCAAAACAGGCAGTATTTGGAGGGCCTGTTCCAAAGTCCAGCCTGCATTGGCATCAACCCTGATAAGCGAACTTGTATGTTTTCTGATGGCTTTGAGTTTCTCAAGGTCTTCAGGAGTGCCTACTTTGACCTTATAAATAGGCGCAGGATGTGCATCAATTTTTTCCAGCATCTTTTCCATCGAATCGATGCCTATGGTATAATCGGTTTTGGGCGCATGGGTCAGGTTCTGGTTCCACAATTCATACAAAGGCTTTCTCCTGAGTTTGCCATAAATATCCCATCCTGCCATGTCCAAGGCACAAACCAAAAAAGGATTGTTGGGAAACAAATGGTGTAAAAAATGCCAGAATCGTTTAGGATCTGTCAAAGAAAAGGACTCAACAAACTTTCGCTTTGCTTCAAGATCTGCCACCATTTGATCAGTGGTAATCCCATAATATGCAATGGCAGGTGCCTCTCCATACCCGATTATCCCACGAAAATTCAGTTCTACGATGAAGGTTGGCTGATGTGTTTTTGTTCCTTTGGAAATGGTAAATGGATATTCAAAAGCCAGCTCTTTTTGCCAATAGCGAATTGTAAACATACGTTTTACTGCATCATCCTTTTAAAGTCTATAAAATTTCAGTGTAAACCTATCTGTTGTTGGCACTGATCAAATAGTTGAGGTCTTGATTAAAGGTATCATTTTTAATCAGTTCCTCAATAGGCAAGTGCATTCTAAATCTCCAATAGTGATTGGGATCTCCCGGGACATTGATGCGCTCTGCACATGGATCTTCCAATCGAAGACCATCATTCATGGCCAAGAAATCTTGCAATTGAAATACCGCCCACATGGCTGGTGAAGCCAGGTGTTGCAGTACCACGGAACGAACAATTTGACTTGTTGCAGCAACAGGCGCATCCCCATGTTGACAGAGTTGTTCATTGTAAAATTGCTGTGTCTTGTTCCGGTCTTCCAGCCACCATTCACGAATGGTGCTCATGTCGTGCGTTGAGGGTGTTACAACAGAAAGATAGGGAGCATTGTAAGGATCAAAAAATGGGGTATTCAATTGTTTGGGCATCCGCTGCACTTCCATGCTCAAAAAACCAAGCGATGACATGACGGCTGGAACACTTTGGGGAACCATACCCAGGTCTTCTCCACAGATCAGCATGTCGGTACACAACTTCAATGCAGGTAGCTTTTCAAGTGCCTCATGCTTCCAGATATGCTCCTGACGGTGGTAGAAATAATCATCATACAAGAAAGAAAGCTGATGCTGGGTATGGTTATCCAGGTGCTGAAATGAAAGGGTTTTAAAAGCATTGAAACGGAAATGGAAACCATCCTTGTTTTCAGCATCTGGCCAAAGCACAACATTTGAGTGAAGGTCGAATAAAAGCTGCTTTAATCCATTTGTGACATCAGCCTTTACTCCAGTCTTGAAATACTCCTCAATTTTGCGTTGCGTATCAAAATTGGATTTGAACCGGTACGTTGAATCTCCATTGGGTTGAAGAAAATGTTTTACCGCTGCTTCCAAATGGCTTGCCATCTGCCAGATGATAGCATCAGTGATATAAGGTTTACAGAACCGATTGTTGTCAATACAGACTCCCCGCTGTTCAAATTCATTCCTTGAAACTGGAATGGCAGGAACAAACCTCCCCATTATGCCTTCAATCGCATGATCGGGTATTGACCAGATGCGAAAAAAACCAAGGATATGATCAATCCGAAAGGCATCAAAATAATTAGACATTTGCTGGAAACGTTGTCTCCACCAGGCAAATCCGTCAGACTTCATGGTTTCCCAGTTGTATGTAGGAAAGCCCCAGTTCTGGCCTTTTACGGCAAAATCATCAGGAGGAGCACCCGCCTGCATGTCTAGGTTGTAAAGCCCTGGCTGTGTCCAGGTATCTGCTCCATTCCTGTGTACACCAATGGCAATATCACCCTTCAGAATAATGCCTTTGCTGTTTGCATAATCATGGGCATTTTTCAATTGACAATGCAATTGGTATTGGATAAAATAATGCAATGCGATGGCATCAAAATTTTCAGTACCAGGGGCACATAGTTCATTGATCAGCAAATCATTGAATGATGCATATTTTCCCCAAGTTGAGGCGTCGGGAGACCCGAATTTATCCCGAAGAAAACTATACGCTGCATATGGTACAAGCCATGATTTGTTTTCAAGAAAGAAATTTCCATATTCTGCCTCTTGAAAAACTTCATCCTTCATGGATTGATAAAGGGCAGTCAATGCATCCCACTTCAACTCCATGACTGCTTCATAGTCAACTCCAACGGATGCATTCAACTCATCTTTCCTGGATAGATAGGACTTAATCCTCTTGGCATGTTTTTTACCCGCTATGGTTTCAATTGAAGCATAAATAGGATGGAGTGCAAAGGCTGAAATGGCGGCATATGGATAGGAATCAGCCTTGGAATGCGTCGAGGTTGTATCGTTCACAGGCAGGAGTTGGATCATGCTCAGGGATACTTTTTCTGCCCAATCCACCAGCAAATTGATGTCAGTGAATTCTCCAACACCCAGGCTTTTTGAGGATCGTAAACTGAAAACAGGAATGGCAATACCTGCGCCCCTCCAGTTGTTGTCAAAACGTGCGTAGCCATCCTGGATCAAACAAGGAATTTTGGGAGCGTGTTGAAGACTGAACTGTCGGTTATTGCCGTTTTCGTAGCCAATAAACTTACCGGCAGCATCCAACAAACAATATTTGTATTCGAAAGTGAGCTGGGTGTGAGCAGCATCTATATCTGCAATCCAATGGGTCCCATTGAATTGCATGGGATGCACTTTGGCAACAGACCAATTTCCCCAAACGTCCAAACTACCCAACAGACCCAACTGATAGTCACTTGGTAGCATTGGTGCATCAACCATAAAACGGCAGCATTCCGCTTTAATCAATCCTGTTTTGGTGACTTTTCGTGGAACAGAAAAAATATGTTCAAAAGGTGCTGTATGGAAAACATTCGAAACGGAACCCATATCAACCCAACTGTCCAGCAAAACCAAATCAGTTTTACCCTTTTCCAGTGAAATGAACCTGTTTTTGCAATAATCAGTGGTTAAAGATCCATTTTCATCTTCAAAAAGATAGCGATAGGGCAGTTTACCGTTGGCAGCAGCTTGGTCATGGGTTACAGCAAGACGAAAATGCCAATGAGAATGATCTAGATAACTCAATGGGTATATCACCGGAGATCCATCATGAACATCCCCTGGAAAATCCACCAGCATGCTCAACTTTTGTCCTGGTCGGGTAGAGAATCTCAGGTATATATCAATATTCATCAATCAATTTGTATCGGGGGTACAAGTTAAACAATATTTAAATTAGTGTAATCATTACACATTAAAATATTTATTGAGAATGAATGGATTAAGATTTCAAGAAAATGGATTCACGTTGTATATTTGCAAAACAAACTCAATAAGATGACCAAGAGCCAAAAAAATACGTACTGGATTTTATTTTTCCTCTCGATTGCACTCTGTGTTGTGGTTTATCTTTTCTTACCCTCAATGGTTTCACTGACCGTTGTTCCTTTGGTTACAACTTTTGCAAAAGCCTTAGACCTTATTTAATTTTTACTGTTTTTTCTGCATTGACGGCATACATCGGCCGAACAGACCTTCTTTTTGCCTATTGGAAGCATTGAATAAGATCTTTTTTGAATTATTTCTAATTTTATTGATATTTCAATACTATTTACACAACAACAGAGGGTAAATATGCGTTAAATTAGAAATTAACAAAATTGAAATTCTCGATTGTCTTGATAAGGCATGTAAGTATTGTATCTTTGCAACCTCGAAGCATTAACAAACCATTTAACAAGATGCAATAATGACAAGCATCTAATACATTGAATGGTTCCTTGCATTAACAAGTACTAAATAGATTTTATGAAAAACAATATTAACTGTAAAAAAGCAATTTCAGGATTATTCACTGCAGTCACTTTTTTTACCATCCTTGCAGGAAACAGCTCCTTTATTTCAAAAGGAATTGGACAAACATTGGAAAAAACCAGGCTTGCAATGATTGAAATGCTTCCCATTGGCGAAGAAATTACGGCCGTCAAAATTTCAACCCCTACCCGCAGCATGATCCGCAAAGCTGACAGGGAGATTCATTTGAACATGAACGAAATGATCAAAGAATTGAATTCATTTCACATAGCATTAAATGAACCCAATTCAGCTGACCAAGAAATCAATGATCAATTTTATGAGGAATACAGGATAAGCGATGTCTTGGAAAAATTTGAGAATGCAGACATCCAACTGACAGCTCAATTTGAAGCAGAAAACATTGATTTTCATCTTGGAAAATATTTGCCAACTGCTGATAACAATATCTTTAATCAATTTCACCTGAACAATTACAGCACATCTAATCCTACTATCATTACAGATGCTGATAAATTGATTACCAATCACTTCTATAGTGAAAACAACTGATAAGGTATCAGGATTCAACAGATTTGACCAATAAAATGCCTTCTCCAAAGAGAAGGCATTTTTAATAAGGTGCCGCAAGTAATAAGCCGGATTCTGTACAAGGCTATCATTTATCTGTCACAAAAGTTACCTCTTGTGATCAAGCTGCCTACCCATCAAGGCCTCAAAGAGAGAGAACGAGTCATTCCCCACCCGAAGGTTGCCATGACCTATGTGGCATTTCAACACGCAAGGTTTACCCCCGGTATGCATTGCTGCATACCGCCGGGAGCTTTTACCTCCCGTTTTCACCCTTACCCCAACATGTTGGAGCGGTTATTTTCTGTGGCACTATCTGTTCTTGTCTTCACAAGACCCGGCTGTTCACCGGTGCGATGCTCTATGTTGTCCGGACTTTCCTCGTTGATTGCTCAACGCGATAGCATGTTGCGGCAGTACTAAGGTAGGATATAAATCTCTGTTGCACCATAACCATATAAATGATGAAGCCTGTTAACAAAGGATTTAACATCTTTTTTGTGGCGAAGCAGTTCGTGAATTTCATCCTTCAGCTTTCCTGTTCCGATGCCATGGATAACAGTAATTTCAGGGAGTTTGTGGGCAAGTGCTTCTTCATAGAATTTCTCAAATGCCTTGAGCTGCATGTCAAGAATCTGTACAGGCGATAACCGATGATGTTGGTCTGATAATTTATCAGCATGCAGATCAATCAATGTTCTTCTGGGCGGGAGGTTGGCCTTTATTTTATCAGCAGGATATACCTTGAAACCGGCAGCTGAAAGCCTGTTGATGTCAAATCGATCCTGTTCTGCCTCTTTGATGGGATAGGTCTCGAAAAGATTGATGTTGAATGAAGCCTTTTGTGCTTTGAGGACTTCTTCAGATAATTTGAAAATCTGCTTGGGCTTGGGTTTGAACTGAACCTCAAAATGCCCTACCTTTTTCTTATCCATGTTTGCAAGGGAAAAATCAAAATCCATCCTGGGTTGATCATTCAGGTTCTCAAAAGGAAGATCAAACAAATACATTTCATCCAGGGCCCTTATGCTGTTGCGGAGGTCAATCTCTTTATTGATACCATAATAGATGGAGAGTTCAAAAATAAGGTCATCATCCGTATGGTTCAATACATAAATGCGATAATAGGAAATAATGTCATCGTCAAAAACATCCTTGTCTAATACAGGATAAAAAGAAAGCCAAACACCATCTCGCTCGATAAAGCGTTGTACATTTTTTTCTTTTCTGGGTTGTTCGACATGCCCAGATGAAGACTTTTTCTTGAATTCCTTAGGAGCCGTGAAGTCTTGAAAATAGGGAAAATCAATTTGATCTGCGTATACTGGAAAGCTGACACCACCCACCTCAATCAGCAGCATTTTTTTGTCGATCCACTCCACAACTGATCCACGCTCGCCAGTGGCAAGGACCATGATTTTATCTCCCTCTTGAAACTTCATGAAAACAAAGGTAATCTCTATCTTGCTATTTGTTCAACTTACTGTTGCTCTTGCCATACAGCAGATAGATAGACAGACCCAAAGCCATCCACCCAAAAAATACAAGCCAGCTTTTGGCAGGAATCTCTACCATCAGGTACATGCAACAGGCCACTCCCAAAACTGGAATTAGAGAGTATTTCTTGACGAAAGAAAGTATTGCCAGGATACCTGCCAATAGCATAAAAATGATGAACAGGACTTCTTGATACCCTTCTGTCCCGATCTGTAGAACTGCTTGAATGGTTCTGTCCTGAAAAAGGTAAAAAGTAAGGACATAGATCAGTGGAAAAATATACTGGGCATTGATGTAAGGTATAGAGAATTTACCTTTTTGTTTCTCAATCCTGGGCAGCAAAAGTACACCACCGCTGACCAAAACAAATGCAAACAAGGTTCCAATGCTGGTAAGGTCAGTCATCAGCTTGTCATCGATGACAAGCACCAGCCCTGCCACCAAAATGCCTGCCACTACAGTGGAGAATCCAGGCGTCTGGTATTTCTTGTTGACCTTTCCGAATGCTTTTGGCAACAGTCCATCCCTGCTCATTGCCATCCAAATCCGGGGTTGTCCAATTTGAAAAATCAACAAAACACTGGTGGCGGCAACCACTGCACTAACTGAAATAAAGAATCCAAATTTTTGCATGTTGATCCGCTCAAAGACAAATGCCAGGGGGTCAGCAACGTTGGCAAACTCAGAGTAGTTGACCAATCCGGTGATGACCAAAGCAGTAACAATATAAATCACAGTGCAAATAATCAGGGAATAGATCATTCCTTTAGGGAGATCCCGCTGTGGATTAGCACATTCCTCCGCAGTCGTAGAAATGGCGTCAAATCCAATATAGGCAAAGAATACAGCCGAAACACCTTTCAACACTCCGCCCATTCCATTGGGAAGAAAAGGAGTCCAATTGGCGGTAGTTCCATTAGAGAAAATAAACCAAAACCCAACAATGGCAACCAACACGAGCACAACTATTTTGATCATCACCATTGCGTTGGCTGTACGCTTGCTCTCCTGAATGCCGACATAGGCCAACAATGAAATCAGCGCAACGATCACAAATGCGGGTAAATTGATGATAAAAGGAACACCTAAAATTCTGGGGGCATTGGTATACACCAGGCCTGAAACATCGGCACCGTTTGCCAAAGCAGCTGCATGAATATTGCTTGCAGTCTGATAACCCACTGTCAGCCACTTGGGAAGATCAAGTCCCATGGCATTGAGGATATTGTTGAAATAGGCACTCCAAGAAATGGCCACAACAATGTTACCAATGGCGTATTCTAATATCAGTGCCCATCCAATGATCCAGGCCACTACTTCACCAAAACTCACATAGGAATAGGTGTAGGCACTTCCGGCTACAGGTATGCGGGATGCAAACTCTGCATAACAGAGGGCAGTGAAGCCGCAAGTAATAGCAGTAATAACAAAAAGTAGAATTACACCAGGACCGCCATTGTAGGCAGCAGAACCAATGGTTGAAAATATTCCTCCCCCAATCACAGCAGCAACGCCCATCAGTGTGAGATCTTTCACATTCAGTACACGGTGCAAACCAGTAGACCCTTCAGATCCATGCAATGAAACTTCTCCATTAAGATCCTGTAAATTCTTTTTTCTAAAAATATTTCCCAAAATATCCGTTTTTATTTGTCTCTTTTGATCAGGTAATGTGCCAGTTCAACCAGTGATGCTTTTCTTTCCTTGGAAACTGCAATTTCTTCTAGGTGTAAAAACGCCTTTTCAAGATATTGCTCCTTGAGTGCATTGGCCCAAAGGTCTATCCCACAGGCCTTGTAGATGGCAAGCACTTTTTCAACCTTGTCTTTGTCTTCCTGCTTCATCAGCTGGTGCAATTCATTGAGCATGTCCCCTTTTGCAGTTTCAAGCGCATGAATCATCAAAAAGGTTTTCTTGTTGCTTTGGATATCACCCCCTACTTGTTTTCCAAATTTGCTTGGATCGCCAAAGGCATCAAGATAATCATCCTGCACCTGAAACGCAATACCAAGGTTTCGCCCAAACTCATAAAGATGTTGCTGGTTTCCCTCGCTCGCGCCACCGATGATGGAACCCAACTGAAGACTAGAAGCCAACAAGACCGATGTTTTTAACTCAATCATCTTCAAATATTGATCCAAAGAAACCTGATCCTGCTTTTCAAAATCCATATCAAGTTGCTGGCCTTCGCAAACCTCCTTGGCAGTTTTATTGAAAAGATGCAATGTTTTCTTGAGGAAGGAAGGGTCGATTTTGTTGAGGTAATCGTAAGCAACCACCATCATCACATCTCCACCGAGCAAAGCAGTTGGTTCTCCATGCACAGCATGTACCGTTGGTTTACCACGGCGCAGTGGTGCTTTGTCCATGATATCGTCATGAACCAAAGTGAAATTGTGGAAGAGCTCTACGGCTGCAGCAAGATGGTAAGCGTCCTGTTTGATTTCTCCGAAGAGTTCATTGCCCATCAAACAAAGAACAGGCCTGATTCTCTTTCCAGAGTTGGATAGAAATTCTTCCAATGGATCATATAAGGTAGCAGGAAATGCAGGAAAATGCCTGTGGTTAAAATAAGATTCGAATGATTGTTGTAATGTTTCAATTCCTGTCATAAAGTGCCTTTGTTAAGGTGCTCTAAGATAGCAAATGAAGTGTTCTTCTGCTTATTTTTTCTTTTTCTTTGGAGTGGTAACCTTGAAGTCTACATCCAGCATCCATTCATAATCCAGCTGGCGCTTGGTAAGATTAGCAGAAATGACTTTGATCTTTACCGGATCTCCGATTCGGAATGCCCAACCGCTTCTTCTTCCAATCAATGCGTACTCGGTTTCGTGGTAAACAAAATCATCATAATCCAACAGGGATGTTGCTGAAACCAAGCCCTCGCACTTGTGGTCAATGGTTTCTGCCCAAAAACCAAAACTGGCAACACCGGAGATGACAGCCTCAAATTCATCTCCGATGAACTGGCGCATGTATTCTACCTGCTTGTATTTATTGGCGGCCCTTTCGGCATCCATGGCAGCGCGCTCGCGCTCACTAGAGTGCACACATCGCTGTTCCATTTTCTTGTCTGGCTCAGGGTCTCCCTTCAACACATCGGTGAGTACCCTGTGCACCAGCACATCAGGATACCTTCTGATAGGCGATGTAAAATGACAGTAGTGCTCAAATCCGAGGCCATAATGGCCAATATTCTTGGTGGTATAGACGGCCTTGGCCATGGTACGAATGCCCATTTGTTCTAACACGCGTTGTTCTGGCAATCCCTTGACCTTGGTCAACATCTCGTTAAAAGATTTTGCAATCAGTTCAGGTGTTGTGGTCAGGAAATGATACCCATACTTTTTGGCAAACTCAACAAAAGGAATCAACCTGTCTTCGTCAGGCTGGTCGTGGATCCTGTAGGGGAATGGCAATGGTTTATTGGAAACTTTTACGTTTGCAACCTTTTCAGCAATGGTGCGGTTGGCCAGCAACATGAATTCTTCAATGAGTTGATGGGATTCCTTGCTTTCTTTGATGACAATGCCAATGGGCCTTCCCATTTCATCCAACTTGAAGCGTACTTCTTGTGAAGAAAAATTGATGGCACCTTCCTTCATCCTTTTCTTGCGCATGCTCTTTGCCAACTCATTGAGCAGCAATACTTCCTTGTCATAAAGACCAGTATTGGTTTCTATGATCTTTTGTACATCCTCATAGGTGAAACGATGATTGGAATGAATGACCGTTCTGCCTATCCAAACATCCTTGATCTCACCTTTGGACGTCATTTTGAACACACAAGAATACGTAAGCTTGTCTTCATGAGGTCTAAGTGAGCAGAGCTCGTTGGATATTTTTTCTGGCAGCATCGGCACAACCCTGTCAGGCAAATACACAGAAGTCGCGCGTTCAAAAGCTTCTTCATCCAAAGCAGAATCTGTTTCGATATAATGACTGACATCAGCAATATGAACACCCAATTCCAACATCCCATCATCTAACCTGCTAAAACTTAAGGCATCATCAAAATCCTTGGCATCTTCGGGGTCAATGGTAAATGTGAGGACTTCCCGCATGTCTCTGCGCACAGCAAAATCATCTTTGGTGATGGCGGAAGGAATCCTAGCGGTTTCTTCCATGACATTTTCAGGAAACTGAATGGAGAACCCTTGTTGAATCAGGATCTCTTTCATGGCAAGGTCTCCTTCCATATCTCTGGTAATTACTTCAATCACCTCACCTTTTGGCCGCTTATCATCCTTCTCCCAAGAAACTATTTGAGCGATTACTTTTTGTCCATCTTTGGCGCCATGCAATGACTGGAGTGGAATAAAGAAGTCAGGAATGGGTTTCTCAGTATCTGGAATAAAAAACGCAAAGTCTCGGTTGACTTCAATTTTTCCAACAAATTGTTTTTGTTTTCTCTCAATCACCTGGGTGATTTTTCCCTGCAATCGACCTGCCCTTATATCTCCTTTGGTTACCTCTACCCTCACGTGATCGCCATGGAAAGCCCTGTTGAAATCATTGGGACGAATGATGATGTCCTTCTCGAGACCAGACACCACAACGAAACCCATTCCAGATCTTGTGATTTCGAACTGTCCCTTGTAAAGTGGCACTTCACGTTTGTATTCCTTCTTCTTATTCTTTCTTCCCATAAAATTCTTTTGGATAGTTCCTGATCAAATCGGCAAATTTCTGTTCCTGTCCGAAAAGGAACTGGATGGTGATTGGCAAAACATAAAAAGGAAGGCCTTCGATTTTATCACTGAATTTGATCAACCGCACTGCATCTTTTTCTGTAGTAAGGATGATCTTGTGTTCATCATGGATGCCATCCAATCGCTCTTTGATATCAGCCAGGTCATCAATGCTGAAAATATGATGATCACTGTAAAACAAGGCATCATAGGTCTTTGTAGCCTCGTGGATGTACTGTGTAAGCGGTTCAGGATTGGCAATGCCACATACCAGCAAAACCTCTTCTTCCTTGGACAAGCTACGCTTTTCTTTTGTTACAATATGATAAGGAGTATTGTATTCTATGGTAGTGAAAAAAATCTCCTGGCCAGGCAGAGGGTTCAATTCCTTCATGATCATGAACCGTTCATGCTCTGAAACTACGGCAGGGCATTTTGTTACTACGATGATATCGGCCCTTTTTGCACTGGACTTCTGGTCCCTGAGGTCTCCTGTAGGTAAATAAAAATCCCTTGAATAAAGGTTCGAATATTCAGTTAAAATAATATTGAAACCAGGATTGATTTCACGGTGTTGAAATGCATCATCTAAAATGATGAGTTGAGTTTGAGGTCGATCATAAAGCAATTGTGGAATGGCTTCAATCCTTTGTTCACCTACAGCAACAGCTATGTCTGGGTGAGAAAGATGGAATTGCATGGGTTCATCGCCAATTTCAATGGCTGTAGAGCGCTCATTGGCCAATACATACCCAGAAGTTCTTCTTTTGTAGCCCCTGCTGAGGGTTGCAATAAAATAGTCTTTTTTCAACAGGTTCGCGAGGTATTCAACCATTGGCGATTTTCCGGTACCACCAACAGAAAGATTACCGACACAAATGATTGGAAGGTTAAACGTTACGGAACCAATGACATCCCGATCGTACAATAAATTGCGCAAATGAATGATGAGACCATATAAATAGGCAAGCGGAAATAGAAAAAGCCGAAAAGAGCGTAAATAGATGTTTTTAAAATGCATATACACGTTCAGGTGTAATGCAAAAGTCGAGCTTTTTATCGAAGAAATCGACATCTTCAATTGAATCCACCGGTGGAAAGAACGAAAGGCCAATTTTCAAGACATCTTTTCTGCATTTTGACAGGAACCGGTCATAATATCCTTTACCATACCCCACCCTGTTGCCTGATTTGTCAAATGCCAACAAGGGGATGAAAACAATGTCAATGTTCTTCTCTTTGACTTCTATTCCTCCGATTGGCTCTGGAATTCCGTACTGGTTCTTCTCAAAAAACATGTCATCATCCTGCAAAAAATGCATCATGCTGAAATTGTCTGGGTTTATTTTGGCATAGGTTACCTGCATGCCGGGATAGCGAAAATGCATAAAATCCAACAATGGAGTCGGATCAGGCTCGTTTCGCTCATAGAGTGGAAGATAGGAGTGTACGAGGTTGAAATCTGGAAAAGAAAGTTGTTGAAAACGAATGAGCAACAAGTCTTGCTTGGTGTTGACCTCAACAGGTTTTAAGGCCGAACGTTGGGTGCTGAAGATTTTTCTGGCTTCAGACTTTTTCATTATTCCTTGGTTTCAGTGGGGCGGTTGATAAAGATTGAAAATATGGTTGTTCCGTATTTTCTTTCTGTCCTGAAATAAGGATGATCCTTAAAATCATTGCGGGGAGTATGCTCTAAGATGAACCATCCTTCTTCTGCGAGTAGTTCTTTTTGAAAAATAATTTTTGGAATGTCTTCGATGTTGCCGAGGGCGTAAGGAGGACCGGCAAAAATGAAATTGAACTGTTCTTTGCAGTCCATCATGTATTTGAACACATCAGACCTGAACAGTTTCATGCCAGTAACAGCCATCTGATCTGCTGTTTTCTTGATAAAATTATACATCTCAGGGTCTTTCTCTATGATGGTGAGGTCCCTGACTCCCCTGGAAAACAATTCATAGCTAATGCTCCCTGTCCCCCCAAAAAGATCAAGAGACCGCACAACAGAAAGATCCATGTTGTTTTCAATGACATTGAAAAGCCCCTCTTTGGCCATGTCTGTTGTGGGCCTGGTATAGGGCATGTTGTTGGGCGGATTGATCTTCCTGCCACCGAGTTCACCGCTGATTATACGCATCTGGGGACAAGCAAAAATGGAGTGAAATAATGGGAAGGGAGATCAGCATTGTTTTCGTTTCCTCCAGGAAAAGAAGTGCTTTTTTCCATACTGATGTTTAAAAAATACTTACCCAACTCCTTCCATGTAGCTGAGGATGAATCCAGTAGTCCACTCACCTCTACAACTGCTTCAGAAGTATCAAGACCAAATTTATCAACCACATTCATCAGGTGATAAAGAATATCTTCAGGTGTTTCGTAATAAAAGGACTTGGCAATTTGCAATTGTTCTCCCTTCAATACGACCAAGTTGAAGCAAGAAGGTAAAACATATAGCTTGATCCATTGATTGACATCTTCGGTGAGGGTCCTGAAAATTCCCCTGAGACAGGCGCTCATGTATTGAACCTGTCTTGCTTGTGGATATTGATGAAGAACAAGTTCAAGCATCTCTGATGATGATCCAAATACATTGTGCAACTCCCATTGGTGAACATCATCCACCGCAATAGAATATTCCTTTTGGTCTCCATGAATGGTATCAATGAGGACAGCATCCAGCTCTTGCTTGTACATAGAGGATGGAACCAGAACCATTTCCTTTTGGTTGTGGATTAAAATCACATCAGAAAATTGAACCCCCTCAAGTTTTTCACTGGCCAAAACTGAATGTAAAAATGAAGAATCGATCTTTTGCTTGGCAGTATAGAGGTCAAACAGGCTCACCAAATCTCCAGAGGCATTGCTAATGGTGAGAGCCACATGAAATTGCCCGACTTCGATACAAAGTTTGGCTGCTCCTTCGATAGCTGAAGCGGTATTTTCATTGCTGAAACCAAAAGCAGGCCTTATGATCGGTTGAATCATGACACAAATTTAATGTATTTAGCGGTTAAAAGCGCCCGGGAAAACCGTAGGTTTGCAACCCGAATTGGAGCAAGGCATTGACAAGTGAAAAGTATGGAAGAAAGTTTAAAATTGAACATAAGTTACCGGCAGATCCTTCAGATGGCAATACCCATCAGTTTTGCCATCCTTGTTCCCCAGTTCAATTTTCTGATCAACAGCTTTTTCCTGTCCAAATTGGGCCCTGGTTTTATGGGGGCTTCCGGAATCACAGGGGTTTATTACCTTGTTTTTTCTGTTGTTGGTTATGGCCTCAACAATGGTCTTCAAACCCTGGTATCAAGAAGAGCAGGTCAGGACCGCAGCACAGAAATCGGTGGTTTGTTCATTCAAAGTGTTTACCTCACACTCATGATTGCCGCTTTTGGCATCATCTGTACCTATGGTTTTGCCCCGGCAATATTTGGCAGTTTTACTGATCCTGCCCTGGCCAAACAGTCAACAAGTTTTTTGTTCATCAGGATCTGGGGGCTCCCGTTTTTATACATCTACCAAATGCGCAATGCCTTGCTGGTAGGTACGAATCAAAGCAAACTGCTGATCTGGGGCACATTAGCAGAAACAATTTCCAATGTAGTGTTGGACTATGGCCTGATCTTCGGTAACCTTGGGATGCCAAAACTGGGTTTCAATGGCGCTGCCTACGCCAGCATCATGGCAGAATTCATCGGAATGGTGGTGGTTTTTGCTATCATCAACGCCAAAGGAATGAACACAAGGTTCAAGTTGTTTGATAACCTGACATTCAACTGGACAATCAGCAAAACAATCCTTGTCCAATCATCTCCCATTATCCTGCAGTATGCCATCAGTATCATCAGCTGGGAGTTTTTCTTCATCCTGGTATCGCATGATGGCATGTTGGCATTGGATGTCAGTCAGCTGATGAGGCTGCTCTTTGGTTTTTACGGCATCTTCATCTGGGCATTTGCTGCAACGTCCAGCACAATGGTCTCCAACTTAGTGGGTCAGGGATTGAGCAGAAGGGTGATGATCCTTGTGGGCAGGATAGCCTTGCTCAGTGCTGGGTCAACGCTGGTCGTTTTCATCCCAGTTCAACTCTTCACACGAGAAATTCTCAGCATCTTCAATAGTGATGCGGCCTTCCTGACCATGGCCGTTCCTGTTTTGAGGGTAGTATCTGTAGCCATCCTGATGATGTCTGTCTCTACAGTTTGCCTGAACGCTGTTACGGGAACAGGCAATACAAGGGTCAACCTCATGATTGAAATGATCACAATTGTCATGTACATTGTGTATGTATACCTCGTCATGGAAGTCTACGACATGTCTATTGCCTGGGGATGGGGATCAGAATGGGTTTACTGGACAAGTATCTTCATCATGTCTTTCGCTTACCTCAAATCTGGCAAATGGAACAATGCCAGAAGCAGGTCAATCTAGAAAACAAAAACGCCAAATGATATTTTCATTGGTCAGTACCGGGAGGCACTGTTGAAACTGATCATTTGGCGGTGTATGACTTATTCTGCGGCTGCAGTAACCTTCTTCTTGGCGGATTTTGGGGCAATGATCATGAGCATTCTCTTGCCTTCCAGTTTAGGGAGACCTTCAACCTGACCCACCTCAGAAAGTCGCTCAGCGAACTTCAAAAGTACTAGTTCTCCCCTTTCCTTGAACATGATGGCACGGCCTTTGAACTGTACATAGGCCTTTACCTTGTTGCCTTCCTTGAGGAAGTTCTCAGCATGACGGGCCTTAAAATCAAAATCATGATCATCAGTACCAGGAGTGAAGCGGATCTCTTTGAGTTCAGCAGACTTGCTTTTGGCCTTCATTTCCTTTTCCTTGCGCTTCTTGTCGTAAAGGAATTTGTTGTAGTCAATGATTTTGCAAACAGGCGGATCAACCTGTGGAGAAATTTCCACCAGATCAAGCTCCAGTTGTTGGGCCATTTTGAGGGCATCTTGTGTTGAGTAAACACCCATCGTTACATTATCACCAACAAGGCGAACCTGTGGAACCCTGATGAAATGATTGATGCGGTGTTCTGCTTCTTTTCTTGGGAGGAATCTTCCCCTTGGACCGCCCGAACCGGGACGGCTGCTGAATGGTCTGTTAGATAATGCCATAGTAGCTTTCGGATTTCCTGACGGCATCAGGTGGTATCCGTTTTATTGTTTTTTGATTAAATGGATTGCCGATTCTTATTTTCAGATGTCAAGGTAGACAATATTTCTGATACTGAACATTGTCCTGCATCTCCCTTTCCTTGCCTTCTTACGGAAACGCAGCCTTCGGTCTGCTCTTTTTCACCGATGACAAGCATATAAGGAACACGCATGAGCTCGGTATCCCTGATTTTCTTGCCAATTTTTTCGCTTCTGTCGTCCACCTCAGAACGTATACCTGCCTCCAACAATTGCTTGTTGACAGAGAATGCGTAATCATTGAACTTGTCACTGATCGGAAGAACTTTCACTTGTACCGGAGAGAGCCACAATGGAAACTTACCGGCATAATGCTCGAGCAGGAATCCAATGAACCTTTCATGGGTACCCAGTGGAGCGCGGTGAATGATCAAAGGAACTTCAGGTTGGTTGTCGCGGTTGGTGAATTGCAATCCAAACCTCCTGCCCTGAGCAAAATCTACCTGGTTGGTGGCAAGGGTGAATTCACGACCGATCGCACTCCAGATCTGAACGTCAATTTTAGGACCATAAAAAGCACCCTCGTCAGGCACCTCAACAAAAGGAATGTTGGATTCAATCAGTACCTGCCTGACCATTTCTTCTGTTTCAAGCCAAAGCTCAGGTTCATTGATGTATTTCTGGCCCAATTTTGCAGGATCATGCAAACTGAGGCGCATCACGTATTTATCAATGCCAAATATGTTGAAATACT
>Ga0222712_10001748_pt1 | contig 26179 bp, 22 predicted proteins | sample C33_657DmetaG_FD_165043 | JGI IMG/M metagenome (GOLD analysis project Ga0222712, IMG submission 165043) | Estuarine water microbial communities from San Francisco Bay, California, United States - C33_657D | ecosystem: Environmental > Aquatic > Marine > Unclassified | place: USA: California... | reverse complement strand
CGGGGCACCACGAAAACACCTGGCGGAGAGGGTGGGATTTGAACCCACGGTCCGCTTTAACACAGACAACGCCTTAGCAGGGCGCCCCATTCGGCCGCTCTGGCACCTCTCCTGGACACGGTCAGTCTATGGCACAATTCCCGACTTCCTAACGGGAATTTCGCCTTCTCGGCAGGCTCTACTATAGAGGGAACGCCTTCGCCGAAGGCATCGCATTGATATTTCCCCGGGAGGAAAAGTTGAATAAGCGAATGACAAAGAAGTGGCTGCCCGCCATTGCCGTTTTGGCATTGGGAGCAAGCCTCGTGGCATGCGGAAGCGACAGTGCATCTGACGACGCCGCAGCTACCGAAGACACCATGGCAACGCAAGACACCATGGCACCATCCGACGACACCACTGCTCCTGAAGCATCTGGTGCTGGCTGGGAAAGCAACTTCACACCATGGACTGCCGATGCTGCTCCAGTGAATTGCGGACCAAAAGAAGGCGAGCCACTCAAGGCAGCTTGGGTGTATGTAGGCCCCATCAACGATGGTGGTTGGACACAAGCACACGATGCAGGCCGTCTTGCTGTGCAAGAAAAGTTTGGCGACAAAATTGTGACCACCTATAAGGAGAACGTTCCTGAAGGTGACCAAACCGCACAGGTCATTGACGACCTCATTGCCGATGGCAACACCGTTATTTTCGGAACATCTTTTGGTTTCCAAGATGCCTTCGCTGCTGCTGCAGAAAAGAATCCGAACATCTGCTTCGAGTTCGCAACTGGATACAAGAGCGCACCGAACTTGTCACAGTTCTACGGTTCAGCAGAAGACACCGACTACCTCACTGGTATGGCAGCAGGTTTTGCATCAAAGACCGGCAAGCTCGGCATCCTCGCAGCATTCCCTATTCCTGAAGTGATTCGTGGTGTGAATGCATGGACCATGGGTGCACGTGCTGCTAACCCAGATGCTGAAGTGAAATTGGTATGGACCAACAACTGGTTCGACCCAGCTCTTGAGCGTAAAACTGCTGAAGCACTCATCGCCGGTGGCGCTGACGTCATTGGCGTGAAGTCACAAGACTCTCCTGCTTCTGGCGATGCAGCAAAAGCTGCTGGAGTTCCATGGGCTGGTTACGACAGTGACCAAAGCGCAAACTACCCAGATGTATGGCTTACTGCCACTACTTACCACTGGGATATCTATGAAATTCCTCGCATTCAAGCCGTCCTCGATGGCACGTGGGTTGCAGGTAACTACTACGGCGACCTTGAAGACACCTTCGTGCGTCTTGCCCCTTACGGCAAGCTTGTGACCGAAGAGGCTCGAGCAGCAATTGAAGCCAAAAAGGCTGAGTTCACCAAGGCTCCAGGTTCAATGTTCACTGGTCCGTTGAAAGACAACACTGGCAAGGAAGTCATTCCTGCTGGCAAGACGGCAACTTATGGTGAGCTGATGGCTCAAAACTTCTTGGTAGAAGGCGTTGTTGGGGAAATCCCCGCCAGCTAATTCTGCAGCATTAACTGTTCGTTAAAGGGGGGTGAGCCTTTTCGGCTCACCCCCCTTTGTCGTCTAGCGTTCAAAGTGGTGGGGAACATGACAAACACAATTGCTGTACAAATGTCTGGGGTCGTGAAACGATTCCCTGGGGTCGTTGCCAACGATGGAGTGGAGTTCACTCTGTTGCGCGGAGAAGTGCATGCTTTGCTCGGCGAAAATGGTGCCGGTAAATCAACGCTCTCCAATATTTTGACGGGCTTGTACCGACCCGATGAAGGCACTATTGAATTGAATGGTGCCCCTGTTTCTTTTAGTTCACCGCGCGATGCATTAAATGCAGGCATTGGAATGGTGCACCAACATTTCCGTTTAGTCGAAACTTTTTCGGTAGCGGAAAACGTGGTGCTCGGCAACCCCGACACTGCATTTCTTCTCGACACTGCTGCCATCAATGAGCGCGTGAAGGAACTCGCCGCACGTTACGACATGGCCGTTGACCCCGAGGCTCGTGTATGGCAACTCAGTGTTGGTGAACAGCAGCGTGTAGAAATTTTGAAAGTTCTGTATCGCGGTGCACAAGTTCTCATTCTCGATGAACCCACCGCAGTGCTGACACCGATTGAAGCCGACGCTCTCTTTCGCACCTTGCGTGCAATGACCGCTGAAGGTCGCACTGTTATTTTCATTTCACACAAACTCGACGAAGTAATGGCGGTGTCAGATCGCATTACCGTTTTGCGCGGTGGCCGTACGGTAGGAACCGTCGATACGTCTTCTACTAACAAGCGTGACCTCGCGAGCATGATGGTGGGGCGCAATGTGGAATTCACTCGCGTCCAACGTAAAACACCTGCGCAAGCAAACGATGTGGTGCTACACGTAGAGAATCTTGGTGGCCACGATGATCGTGGTCGCGATGCGCTCCATGGCATCACACTTACCGTGGGTCGTGGAGAAATTGTAGGAGTTGCTGGTGTTGCCGGTAATGGACAACGTGAACTTGCCGAGGTGATTGCTGGCATGCGCCACGCCACCACTGGTTCGGTAAGCGTTGAAGGCAAAGTATTGCAAAGCGGCAAAGCACGCGCTGCAATTGCTGGTGGCATTGCACATGTTCCTGAAGATCGTTTACACACTGGGCTTGCTGCGGGTCATTCCGTTGAAGACAACCTGGCATTGAAGTCATATCGCTCATCGCTGCTCTCGCGTTTTGGCTTATTGCGTCGCCAAGCTATGCGTGATGGTGCAACAGAACTTGTTGAGCGCTACGACGTGAAAACTCCAAGTACACAAACTGCTGTACGCCTGTTGTCTGGTGGCAACGTGCAAAAAGTATTGCTCGCTCGCGAGTTTTCCACGGGTCCAAAAATTCTCATTGCTGCTTCACCTACACGTGGTCTCGATGTTGGTGCTATTGAGTCGGTGCGTGAACGTTTGGTGGAAGCAGCCGACGGTGGCTTAGGAGTGCTTCTCATTAGCGAAGACCTCGACGAAATTATGTCGCTCGCCGACCGCATTGCGGTGATGTATGAAGGGCGCATTGTTGCTGTGATTCCCGCCGACACCGCCGATCGCGAAACCATTGGTTTGCTGATGGGTGGTTCACAATTGGAGGCAACCTCATGAAATCGCCAGTGCGCTTAGAGCGCCGTTTAGAGCAGCCGAAATGGCTGAACTGGGCCATTCCTCTCATTTCGTTGTTAGGTGCATTGGCAGTCGGCGCCATTGTGTTGTTGCTCACCGGCAAAAATCCGCTCGATGTCTACCAACGCATTTTTGAACGTGGCTTTCTCTCCACACGTGCCCTCACCGGCACCTTGCGTACCGCAACACCTTTTGCATTCACCGGGTTATGCGCTGCTGCAGCGTTTCGCTTAGGTGTTATCAACATTGGTGGTGAAGGCCAGTTGTATATGGGTGCCATTGGTGCTTCATACGTTGGTCTTGTGATGGGTAGCTCATACCCCGTGGGCATTGTCATCATTGCCATGGTTTTCGCCGGAATGATTTTCGGCGGAATGTACGCAGGCTTTGTTGGACTATTGCGAGCGCAATTCAACACCAATGAAATTATTACGTCGCTCATGATGAACTACATCGCGGGCATTGTTTTGAACTATCTCATCTTCAACTCCCTTTCATACTGGCGCGACCCACGTTCTGCAGGTTTCCCTTCCGGCAAGCCACTCGAGAAGCGAGCATTTTGGCCCTCGTATGAAATTGCTGGCGTAGGTATCTCCTTTGGCTTGCTGCTCGCAGCCTTTGTTGCCATTGCCGTTTGGGTGCTGTACAAGCGCAGTCGCTTCGGTTTCGAAATTGGCGTCATTGCCGACTCGCCACGTGCAGCGCGTTACATCGGTATTCGCACCAAAACAACCATCGTTGCTGTTACTGCACTATCTGGTGCGCTTGCCGGTATTGGTGGCGCGAGCCAAGTGGGCGACTTCACGCACTACCTCGATGCAAAGGGCTTACAACTCAACAGCTTTGGCTACACCGGAATTGTTGTTGCCGCTCTTGCCCGACTCAACCCGCTGGGCGCCATTGTTGTAGCAATTCTGCTGGGTGGTCTCACCAACGCGGGTTACTCACTACAAGGACCCGACTTCCCCAGTGGCTTGGTGGGCACATTGCAAGGGCTCATTCTCTTTACCGCAGTAGCTGGTGAAATTCTCATGAAGTACCGCGTGAAACGCAACACTGCAGCAAAGAAAGCGACGGTTGCATCGTGAACAACAGCCTTCTTATTGTCATTTTAGCTTCAGCAATTTTTTACGGTACTCCATTACTTTTCGCAGCACTTGGCGGTGTCTTCACCGAGCGCAGTGGTGTACTCAACCTCGGTGTTGAAGGCATGATGCTCATTGGTGGTGTGAGCGCCGCGTGGGCATCGCAACATGTTGGTGGTTCAGCATGGTTCACCGTGTTTGCTTCCATTCTCATTGCAATGTTTGCTGGTGGTTTAACCGCACTCCTGCACGCATTTTTGTGTGTGACGTTGAAAGCTAACCAAACTGTCGCTGGGCTCTCCATCACTATTTTTGCTGGCGCACTTGGCTTGTCGAGTTACTTTGCCAACGTCTGGGAAGTTGCTTCGAGCCCCGTGTCGCGACCCATTCGCAAACTCGATGTGTTCGGACTTGCCGATACACCAGTACTTGGTCCACTGCTTTTCAATCACACCATCCTCACGTATGTGAGTTGGGTGCTTGTTGCCGTGTCATCGTTTTATCTCTTTCGCACCAAAACAGGTTTGCAATTACGCGCTGTGGGCGAGTCGCCACAAACAGCCGATGCAATGGGAATCAGTGTGGTGAAGTACCGCTACTTCCACACCATCCTGGGCGGCATGCTTGCTGGCATTGGTGGAGCTTTCTACAGCCTCGCCATTGTTTCTACCTGGGTTGACGGCCTCACCAAGGGCGCAGGCTGGATTGCCATTGCGCTGGTGATTTTCGGATTCTGGCGCCCCGACCTCACGCTCGTGGGTGCGTATCTCTTCGGTGCACTCCAATCACTTGGCACCACATTGAAAGCTCGCAGCTTTCATATCTCTGGTGACCTTCTCGACGCACTTCCCTTCATCATGACCATCGTTGTTCTCGTATTGGTTTCGAGTCGTTTCGCTCACAAGCGTCTTGGCGCTCCAGCAGCTCTTGGCGTTCCTTATGAACGCGAAGAACGATGAGCAACAACGCTTCACCTATCACTGCACTCACGAACACTTCACAGGGGTTGCGCAATGCGTGGCATCCAGTGTTGCGCAGTGCAGATCTGTTGCACAATGCACCACAGCGTGTGATGTTGCTCGGTGAGCCTTACGTCCTGACGCGCATCAACAACACCCTCACCGCATTTGTCGACAAGTGCCCGCATCGCAACGCACGCCTCTCTGATGGTTGCGTAGTAGGTGAACATTTGCAGTGCCCCTATCACGGTTGGGAATTCACTGCCGAAGGTGACCTTGCTCATGTACCTGCACTCGGTGCTGGCGCAACACTGCCGCCACACACTGCACTCTCACCTGCGGGCGTTGTTGAAAAATACGACCTTGTGTGGATTGCCCCCGATACACCCGTCACTGACATCATTAACATTTCTGAATGGAACGATGCCTCGTTGCGTCATGTATGGCTAGAGCCGCTCATCATTAACGCAGCGGCTGCACAATTCATCGATAACTTTCTCGACTTCGGACACTTTCCCTTTGTGCACGCTGGCACGTTTGGTTCGGGCGAAGATGAAAATATTCACGAGTACTCAGTAGAGAAAGACGAATCTGGCTGGGGCTTTGTGGTGAACTATGCACACACCATTGAAAACAATGAAGACCCACTTGTTGCAACAGGTGAACATCCGCTCATTCAGCCGCGCACGATGCGCTATGAGTTCACTGCACCGTTCTCTTGTAACTTGCGTCTCGATTTGCCCACTACGGGAATGGTGAACGCCATTGTTACTTTCTGTCAGCCCATCGACCACAACACCACGTGTTTGTATTCAGTGATGTTGCGCAACGACTGCCCAACCGATGCTCTTGCACAAGCAGCAGCTGCTTATGAAATGGATATTTTGGCAGAGGACCTCAAAATTATTGAAGGTCTCTACGACAAAGTTGTTCCACTTGAACGTGGACAAATACACACGCGGGCTGACCGCAACACCGTTGAGTTTCGTCGCATCATGCAACGACTACTTGGCGGAACGAGCAGGATTTGAACCTGCGGACCCTTGCAGGTCTCCTGTTTTCAAGACAGGTGCATTCGGCCGCTCTGCCACCGTTCCGTCTGAGATGTTATCGGGGAATATGGCTTCGCAAATGCGTCACCCAATCATCAGCTTCTTTCCAGCGGGTATCGGCATGCTCACGGGCACTGTGAGCCGCTGGGCCGGCAGCCGGATACGAGCCAAAGAACTTCACTCCGCCTTGTTTTGCGCGTAATTCACGCAAAGCGTCGGCCATCAGCTCGCTATCGATATGCCCATCGGCATACATGATGAAGCAGTAGTCGCCCAGACCGCTATTTTTCGTGGGTCGTGAACTGAGGTGCGACAGGTCAATACGGCGGGCGGCGAATTCCTGCAAAATGGAAATGAGGCTGCCTGGTTCGTTAGCGCGCTGGAACACCACAAGGGCGGTGCGGTCGTGGCCTGTTGCTTGTGGAATGGCATCTTTCCCCACCAACACGAAACGCGTTTGATTATTTTCATGGTCGGCGATATTGCGCGCCACTACTGAGAGCCCATACAAGTTGCCTGCAACTTCGGGTGCAATTGCAGCGACGCCTGCAAGCTTTTCTGTTGCAATTTGTCGTGCTGCTTCTGCTGTGCTTGTTGCCGCACGCACTGTTGCTTCGGTCAAATTTTTGCGCAAATACGCATGACACTGTGCTGTTGCAACCGGCATCGACCACACTTCACTAATGTCGGAAAGTTGTGTGCCAGGTAATGCAAGCAAGCAGTGCTCAATGTTCAGCACCACTTCACGCTGAATGAAAAGTTCATGGTCGAACACCAAAGCGTCTTGAGTGAGATTCACCATTCCTTCAATGCTGTTCTCAATGGGAACAAAGCCAAGTGCTACTTCCCCCGCCTCAACAGCATCGAGCACGTCGGGAACCGTGCGAAAAGGCACAAGTTCACATTGTGCAAGGTCGCCCTGCGACCGAGCAGCTTGTTCGGTGAAAGTGCCGAGCGGCCCCAAGAAACCGACCCGTGTGCCAGGGGCAACGGGGGAGGAAATCGGGCTTGCGGGGGTTGATTGTGCACTCACACTATGAAGGTTAGGCGTAGTGATGGCAACATGGAGGTGTGTTTGAAGAAACCCTGCGCCAAATGCTCACCGACGTCCGCTCTGGGGCGGTCTCACCCGACGAAGCTGTGGCCCATTTGCGCCGCCTCCCCTTTACCGAAGTGGGCGATGCGTTAGTCGACCATCACCGGGCCCTGCGCACCGGGGCACCCGAAGCCATTTATGGCCCGGGCAAATCGCCGCAACACTGTGTCGACATAGTGGGTGAACTTTTGGCCAATGGCAGCGGCCCTGTCATTCTCACTCGCGTGATTCCCGCACAACGAGAAGCTGTTCTTTCCGCGCATGCGTCGTATGGCATGCCTGAAGAAGCATCGAACACAATGGCGTGGCGCCTACCCACTATCGATGCCTCTCGCCCTGCACCGCGCGTGCTCGCCATCAGTGCCGGAACTTCAGACGTACCCGTGTTAGATGAATGCGTACTGACCTTGCGCGCCTATGGCTATGCACCTCAGCGCATTGTTGATGTTGGTGTTGCTGGTCTCCACCGCTTGCTTGTACATATTGACGCCATTCAAAATGCCGACGCAATCGTTTGTGCAGCAGGTATGGAAGGTGCACTCCCCAGTGTTATTGGTGGCCTCACCGGCGCACCCATTGTTGCTGTGCCCACCAGCGTGGGTTACGGATCATCACTTGAAGGAATTACCGCACTCCTTGCAATGCACTCGTCATGTGCATCAGGAATTGCCGTTGTAGGTATAGACAACGGTTTCGGTGCCGCATGTGCAATAGCGCGAATGTTGAGAAGCGCTGCGTGAGCGCAGATACTCCACAATCTGCCAACACCGTTTGGGTCAATGCCAGTGCTGGTGTTGCTGGCGACATGTTGCTGGGCTCGCTCATCGATGCAGGTGCCGACATTACTGAAGTAGTCAATATTCTTTTTGGCCTTGGTTTAGATGATTGGGCACTCACCGCAGAACCCGCAATGCGTTGCGGCATTGCTGCAACACATGTTGTCGTTGTTGAGCATCATCATGATGATCACCATCACACGCATCGTTTACACAGTGACATTGTTGCGCTCCTCAATGCAGCCGACATTCCTGCACGCGTGCGTGAACGTGCACTTGCCACCTTTGCTGTGCTTGCGTATTCAGAAGCAACTGTGCACAATGTTCCCGTTGAACAAGTGGAGTTTCATGAAGTCGGCAGTATTGATGCCATCATCGACATTGTTGGTACTTGTGCCGCGCTTGAGATATTGGGCATCGACCGCATTGCCTCATCACCCATTGCTACATCGCATGGATCCATTCGCAGCGCGCACGGCATTCTTCCTAACCCAGGACCAGCAGTTGCCCACATGCTTGCAACGCATGCGGTGCCCACGCGCGGTGTAGATGTTGACTATGAAGTATCTACACCTACCGGTGTTGCACTGCTCATTGCGCTCGCAGAATCTTTTGGTGCATCGCCTTCCATGCCCGTTACAGCCATTGGTCATGGTGCGGGAACGCGCAACCCCAGTGACCGCGCCAATGTGGTGCAGGTGCTCTTAGGTGTTACCGATGTTGCACACGAGGGCGACACAGAAACGTTGGTGGTACTAGACACCAACACTGACGATGTGACACCAGAGGTTTTGGCCTACACCGTGGCGCAACTCATGGAACATGGCGCAAACGATGCTTGGGTCACGCCCATCATCATGAAGAAAAATCGACATGGGCATTGCTTGCAAGTGCTGTGTCAGCCACAACTGGCAGAAAAGTTACGCAGCATCATTGTGCAAGAAACTGGGTCTCTCGGTGTGCGTTTGAGCACTGTTGAGCGCTTTGCCGCGGCCCGTGAAGTAGTGAGTGTTGACGTGCTTGGTTTCTCTGTCGATGTGAAAACGAGCAATGCACGCCTGAAAGCAGAATTTGAACATGCAGCTATTGCTGCGAAAGCAACTGGGGTACCTCTGCGTGAAGTGATGCGCTTAGCTGAAGAAGCTGCCCGCGGTTATTTCAGCTAGAGCAACTTCATTCCCGCGAGCAATGCACCAGTGCCTAGTGCTTGCGCCGAAATCACCACTCCTATCAGCCACTTCAATTGCTTGTTAAAGAGCATGTGCATTTCAGTACGTAACTCAAGACGCAACGCCTGCATATCGCCACGCAACTCTGCACCCAACGCCTGCATATCGCCACGCAACTCTGCACCCAACGCCTGCATCTCGCCACGCAACTCAGTGCGCAGCTCTTGCATATCGCTTGTCAGTTCAAGACGCAACGCCTGCATATCGCCGCGCAACTCAGCGCGCAGTTCTTGCATTTCGCCGCGCAACTCAACACCCAACATGTGCATTTCTCCACGCAACTCAGCACGCAACGCCTGCATATCGCTTGTCAGTTCAGTGCGCAACGCCTGCATATCGCTTGTCAGTGCAACGCGCACCATTTCTAAATCTTTCGTCGTGAGCACACGCAGGTCGGCGACATCGGACCTTCGCGCAACATCACCCCACCCTGTTGGTGGCAAATGTTCCATAATGATGGCTGCCACCTCCTTGCCGTGTGCAGTACTCAAAGCTTCGTGCATCTGAAAGCGTTCTGCTTCAGTAATTGTCATGGTAAACCAATTCCTTCCGATAGGCGACACCTTTATGTGTGCTTTTGCGCAGGGAACGTGGCAACTTTTTACACTGGCAGGAACTCCTGTGCCCATGCCTTGAGTTCATCGATGCTGGCTTCGCCCGAGCGTCGTGCAAGCACTTTGCCGTTGCCATCAAGCAAAATCAGCCCTGGGTATCCCGAAACACCAAATGCCAATGCTGCACCTTGGTCTTCGCTGTCGGCCATCACTGGCCATGGCCAGCCTTTGTCGACAACCCACTGTGAAGGCGGCCAGTTTGGTGCATCGTTACGAGCACCCGTGCTCACGCCAAACACTTCCATATCGGCCGGCATAGAACCAGAATTTTTCCATTCAATGAGTCGAGGCACTTCTGCATTGCAATGTGGGCACCAATGCGCAAGGAAAACTACAAGCATCGGCTTGCCTGTTGGCGCAATGGTGAGTGGGGCACCATCAAAACCAAAGCCGTTCACAACTGGCGCTACTACACCGCGCGCGGGGTCGTTATCGGGGTCTTCCAATGCAAGAAGCATTTCGCCCTCAGGTTGCACCCGTTGAAATTCAGCCGCGGCAACTGCGTCGCCATTGACTGGTTGTGTTGCCTCTGATGAGTCGCCCGTCGTTGAAGTTGTGGTTGACGATGAACTACTGCCGCCACCTACAACAAGAACCACGGCAATAATTGCGGCAATAGCCGCAGCAACTCCGATAGCAATGAACTTCGTCTGATTCTTTTGAGCGGTCATACTCTCTCCTGTTGTTCAGCAGTTTCACTTGCTTCTCTATTTTTTGTGTAGGTCGCACAGAGCAAAATGGCAACACTGACAAAACCACACAGCGCCATAAATGGTAACGACACAAAACCAAAACGACGGAACCATATGGTGGTGCACGGAACGTCGATAGCACATACATTGGTTTCCCAGGTGGGGTTCCACTCCAACAAGTAGTGGTACAACGAAATCACACTGCCCACCACTGCAAGTGGCACCGCGTACACCGTTACCTCTTGTCGCGCAGCAACTTTGTTTTTACGTAGAAGAGCCACCAGCAAAATCACCGCAAGTGGGTACATGCATGCCCGTTGATACCAGCACAACTTGCATGGGTTGTAATTCGCTGCTTCCGAAAACCACAGGCTGCCAAACATCGCAAAAGCCGGCACCATAAATGCCAGGGGCAGCGCCACGGGGCGAAAGGCCTCAACAAAATTGCTCGAGGCCGCAGAACGCTGCGAAGTGAACCGCGCCACCAGCAAGACCAGTGACCCACCTACTGCAAAGAGCGCGAGTAGCGCCGAGAGCAGCTGCATGGTGTCGGTGTTCATATCTCTTAGTCTCACCTCGTTCAGGCCAAGTTCCCAACACCTCAGAAAAGAACCCAAAGTGCTGTACTTTCCTCACTTTTCGTGAAATTGGCGCCAAGTGGCAAGATGAAGACCGTGTCACGCGTGAACTCCCTTGGTCTCGATGCCGTTGCTGCCCTGCGCACAACCCGCCGCAAGCATCGCGTGGAAGAAATGGAATGGTTCGAGGCGCTCTACCGCGTGTATCTCGCGGCCATTGCTATTGGCGGCACCATCCTTTTTCTCTCGGGGCTCATTAAAGACACCGAACTCACATCAGCAGAACTCATCGTTGTTTCACAACGTGGCCCACATGTATTAGGTGTGGTCATTGCCGTTGCCTTATTCATCGGCATTCGTAGCGGCAACAACGGCGGGCCACTTGCCGTTGAAGAAGCTGAAGTGCGTCACTTGCTTCTTGCCCCCGTTCCCCATTCTTTAGTGCTGCGTCGCCCCGCCATTCAACGCCTGCGCTCTACTGCATTTTCTGGTGCTGCGGCTGGTGCTGTTGCTGGTCAACTCGCCTCGCGGCGTTTGCCGGGGTCATTTACATCGTGGGCTTTTTATGGCGCTGTATTTGGTTTATGTGCTGGTCTCATTGTGGTGGGTGGCGCACTTCTCAGCCACGGACTGCGTTTCAACAAATCAGTGTCGTCGTTTGTGGTGTCGGCACTGCTCGCATGGCAAATTGCCGTCGCTGTTCAACACACTTCTTTTCCTGGTCCATTCGATGCCTTTGGCAGCATGGCATTGTGGACACTGCACCGCGAAGCAATCGACCTCATTGCCGTCTTTGCCACCATTGTCATTTGCGCTTCTGGCATTTTCACCGTGGGCAACTTGTCACTCGAAGCTCTTTCACGCCGCAGCAGTTTGGTGTCGCAACTGCGCTTCGCGGTCACATTGCAAGACCTGCGCACGGTGGTGTTGCTGCGCCGCCAACTCAGTCAAGAACAAATGCGCGCGTCACCTTGGGTCACGCTCAAGCGTTCTGCAAAAACTGCACCTATTGCGCGCCGTGGCGTTCAGAGTTTGTTGAAGTTTCCCGCGCGCCGCATTGTGCGCATGAACTTGCTCATCGCCGTTGCGGCAATGTGCCAAGTGTGGGCCTACCGCGGCACCACTCCCGCCGTTGTAGCGAGTGGGTTGTGCCTCTTCGTTTTTGGTCTGGAAATTATTGAACCGCTCTCACAAGAAGTTGATAAACCCGATCGCACCGACGCCATTCCTATTGATCGTGGCGAACTCATGTTGCGCCATCTCATTGTTCCCACATTGTTTTTATTGCCTTTTACAGCCCTCGGCATTGTCGTTACCTACCTCTTTGAACCCGAGCCAATGACACTTGCCATTGCGCTCATTGTGGGTCTTCCCGCCGTTGGTGCCGGAACAGCCGGCGCAATTATCAATGCGGTGAAAGGTGCACCCGACCCACTCGGGCAAACCAATGAGCGCATGTTTATGCCACCAGAAGTTGCCGGCATGACCACTATGACGCGTGCAGTATGGCCACCCATTGTTGCCATTTTGGGTAGCTTGCCCATTCTTGCCGTACGTGAAGGTGTTGAAAATGGCGACAACGCTCTGGGTGCAGCACTGCGCACCGCAATTGGTGTGGTGCTCCTCTTAGGTTTAGTAGGTGCATGGGTGCGTCATCGCGACGCCGCTCGCACATGGTGGAAGAATTTTGTTGACGGCGGAAAACAATCTGCGTTTGGTCAACCAGGAAAATGAAACATTATTCGTTGGAAGGAAAATTATGAGTCGTCATCCACAACCACCTCATCGTCGCAATGAAGATTCCGATACGCCTCAGCCGTCGAAAAAGAAAAAGGCGCAAGAACCCGTTGTTCAACTTCCACCTGCTGCACTTGAAGCACACAATGTTGCCAAAGATTACGGCGATGCACCTGCACTGCACCCACTCACCTTGCGCATTGAACACGGCCAACGCGTTGCGTTACTTGGCCACAACGGTTCGGGCAAAACCACACTCATGCGCATTGCATCAGGGCTTCTCGATGCATCAAGTGGCAAAGTCACATTGAGCGGTCATGCACCACAATCGTTAGAAGCTCGCGCGTTCACCAGCTACTTAGCCGACACTCCTACTTTTTACGACGACTTGTCGTTGTGGGAACACCTCGAGTTCATTGCACGCTTGCATGGCGTTGAAGAGTGGGACCAACTTGCAGCCAATCTGCTCGACCATTTGGGTTTGTATGAACGTGCCGATGAATTGCCCAACCGCTTCTCGCGCGGGCTACGTCAAAAAGCTGCCATCGCCATTGCCTTCGTTCGCCCCTTCGAATTGCTTCTAGTCGACGAACCCTTTGTGGGCCTCGATGCTTCGGGCAAAGAGGCTCTTTTGGCCCTCTTCGACCAGGCCGCAGCCGACGGCGCCACCTTGGTGGTGGCCACCCACGAACTCTCCTTTGTGAACAAGGTCGAGCGCATCATTGCTTTGCGCGACGGGGCCGTCATTCACGATGGCCCCCAGGGCGACACCGATGTTGATGCCTTGGTGCGCGCCGACGCGACCACGAGCGAATAGAGGCACAGATACCTGTCGAGCAGCGCTGAGCGGTAGCCTGCCCACATGCTTGAATATGCAGCCCTCACCAGCAGTGACCCCGCCGACCTTGCTCGCCAAATGACCGAGCGTTCGGCTCAGGGTTGGGAAATTCTCCAAATCGTCGCCAATGGCACCAACATCACCGCCTTCGCCCGCCGCGCCGCAGTTACTGCACAAGTGTCCACACCAACTGTTGTGAGCACTCCTGCCACATCAGCCACATGGAGCAGCACAACTGCCTCCTCCGCACCGGTAAGCACACCTGTTGTCACTAGCCCCGTCAACACCTCGGTTGCATCGAGTGTGGGCGATGCTGCTGCTCCTGCCAACTGGTACCCCGACCCAGCAGGCCGTTTTGAACTGCGCTACTGGAATGGCTCGGCGTGGACCGAACATGTGTCGCGCAATGGTCAGCAGTCCGTCGACCCACCTGTTGCCTAACGCCGCACAGCTTTTTCACAAGTCTCACCACTCGTTATGCGCATCACTTCACTTGGCCACGCCGGCATGCTCATTGCCACACGCGACATCACCATCTTGTGTGACCCATGGTTCGAGCCTGCCTTCTTCGGTTCGTGGTTTCCCTTCCCGCGTAATGATCAACTCGCAAGCGACATCACTGTTGCAATAGAGAACCCCAACTATCTCTATATCTCTCACATCCACGGCGACCATCTCGATGAGGCATTTCTCGCCAACCACGTCAATAAAGAAACTCCCGTGTTGTTGCCCGACTTCCCCACACGCGAACTCGAACGCACACTCGGAAAACTTGGCTTTCGCAATTTCGTGCGCACACAAAATGGAATAGCAACACCTTTGGTGAATGGTGTGAGTGTTGCCATTCATATTGAGTCGAGCATTAGCGACGGCCCCGGTGGCGACTCAGCCCTCGTTGTCAAAGATGGCGACACCATTGTGGTGAATCAAAACGACTGCCGCACACACGACCTCACCGCACTCGCTTCACACGGCAAGGTCGATGCACACTTCGTGCAATTCAGCGGTGCCATTTGGTACCCCATGGTCTACGACATGCCTGAAGAAGAAAAGCGCGCACTTGCTGCTGCCAAAGTGGAATCACAATTCGCTCGCGCTCTTGCCTATGTCGACACTGTCAATGCACGCGTTGTGGTTCCCAGTGCCGGCCCACCATGTTTCCTTGACCCCGAGTTGTTTCACCTCAACATGGTGACGGGCAACGAAGTGTCTATTTTCCCGCACCAACCAGAGTTTGTTACTCGTCTTGCTGCACGCAACCGCACGGGTATTCTCAATATGCCCGGCACAGTGATTGATGTTTCACCCAGCGATATTGCCGTTACTCACCCCGTGAGCGATGAAGCCCTGCACAACACCTGGAACAACATTGGCGAGTACCTTGCTGCATACCAAAAAGACTGGCTGCCCTGGCTTGCCGAGCATAAAGCCACGTGGGCTGCACCAACAGAAAAGCTTCTCGCCAATATTCAAAGTTGGTTCCGCCCCCTTCTTGCCATGTGCCCCACAGTGTCAATGGGTGCTGGCGGTAACTGTCTCATTCAAACCGTGAGCGCACCAGATGCCGAACCGACTGCCGACGACCTAGGCATTTACATTCACTTCGAGTATGGCGATGTACAGAAATACACCAACCAGCCCTACAAGTACCGCTTCATCATTCAGCGTGAGTTGTTAGAAACCGTTGTCGCGGCAAAAGCAGTTGACTGGTCGAACGCACTTTTCCTCTCGGCACGATTCCGCGCCTGGCGCGATGGTGATTTCAACGAAAACCTTTATAATTTCTTCAAGAGTTTGTCTGTTGAACGGATGAGCCGCACCGAAATCGAAGCGTACCGACGAGCAACTGAACCAACCATGTCACAAGATGAAGTACAAATAGGCGACTACATCGTGGAGCGTTTTTGCCCACACCGCCAAGCCGACCTCTCCACCTTCGGATCTATTGAAGGCGATGAACTGGTGTGCTCATTGCACGGCTGGCGCTTCGACCTTGCTACCGGAAACTGCAATAGCTCGGTGGGCAAGAGCATCAGCATTCGCAAACGCTCTTAGCGCGGGCTTTATTTGCGCTTGCGGCGCAACTTACCGACAAAGTTCAAAGCTTTAGCTGCAAAGTCATTCGACAAGTTGAACCTGCGCTTTGCCCAGTCGAATGCTTGCAATGCTTTTTTATCGGCATAAATGAGCACACGTTTCGCTCCATCATCGGGTCGTGCTTTGTAGTTCGTGGAATGCACTACTGGTGCTTCCTCTTCAGTGAAGTAATACAACGCCAACGACTGTCGCGCTACGCCTACAGGCGAAGTAAGTGGGTCGGGGTGGCCATGAAAGGAATCGGCGTCGGTATTGAAAATGAGCACGCGATTGCCAATGGGTGCAACACGTTTTTCACAACGCTTCATATCGCGTGTCCACAATTCCAAGTCGCCACCATATTCAGGCAGCCAATTCTCATTGCAATACAGGAGCAAATTCACACGCCTGCTCCAGTGCCGGTGGTGCGGGTGCACAGAAAAATCGGCGTGCATGTTTAAAAACCCACCCGTAATGGTTTGGTGCATGCCCCCACCTTCAAAGGAAGGGTCGGCGATGAGGCCACTAATGCCGGTGAGGTTCTCTAAGTACGCAATAAATGCAGGCGAGTTCAACACCTCTGCTACTTGCTGAATGGTCGCGCCCCATGTTTCACTACGTGGGTTGGCAAACTTGCGCTCATTCACATGTGCGTAGTTAGTCCATTTACTGGGGTCAACTGCGGGAAACTCGGTGAGAACTTCTGCAAACACATCGGGCTGCAAAAAGTTTTCAATCACCGTGTGTGCATAGGGTGATGCAGTTGCATAAGTACTCTCGCTCAATGCGCTCTCGAGCGCGGACACGTTGAGCACGGTGGCATGGTCGTTTAGCACAATGTTCATTTCCTCAGAGAATGTTTAACGCTTCAACTCATACAAGAACTGATACGCAAACAGTTGAGGCCGCACCTTGACCAACAAGCGGTCAATGGCACGTATGGGCTTCAACTTGTTTGACACCTTGCCCGTGCCTCCACGGTCGGCAACATCGAATGGCAAACCGGTGGCCCCCACACGATGAACGGTGTACCCCGCTTGTTTTGCCAAACGTTCAAAACTGCGGCGCGTAAAAAAGCGCACATGCGTACGGTCGAGAATGCCGCGATGGTCGTAGTCGAACATGCCAAAGAGTGTGCGAATGCGTGGGTACCAGTGCCCAAAGTTCGGAATGCTCGCCAACACTGCTCCACCTGGAGCTAGCCGTGGTGCAAGTTCGGCAAGAAGCAGTTCTGGCTGGCGCACGTGTTCCAGCACATCGGCACACACCACTACGTCGATGGCACCGGGCAAACCTTCTGGCAATCCAGCATCGAGATTTGCCTGAATGAACTTATCGACACGGCCAAATACCTGTGGGTGCTCTTCTAGGTCAACACCGGTCACGGTGTAGCCCAAGCTTTTCATTTGTAACGACAGCAAACCATCAGAGCAACCGAGGTCAAGTACTTCACCAGTAGTGCGCCCCGACAAATACTTCACTATTTGCCCATGAGACGACAACGGATCGCTCTTGTATTCATAGGCAACATCGCCTTGTAGTTTCTCGTCGTGCCCGAAACCCATTTTGCGCAAACGGTATTGCGTGGAGTGCTTAAACAAATCTTTGGCGTACTTCATCCCATCGACGTAGCAAATCTCGTCGCCGTAATACGTGGGGATAGCTATCTCTACAATTTTTGAGTTGATATCGAGCAACTGCAAAATAATTTGTGTGTCGAAGTCGAAACCGTCGGAGTTCTTCGCCAAAGCAATTTTCTGCAATGTCGACACGCGATACGCGCGGTAGCCGCTGTGCCACTCGGTGAGGCTTGCCCCCGTCATGGCATTTTCATAGCGCGTGAGAATTTTGTTGCCCACATATTTGTAGAGCGGCATGCCACCTTCGCGCGCTGCACCGCTGTTCATCATCCGCGAACCAAAAACGGCGTCGGCGCCGTCTTCCACAATGGGCTTCACCATTTCGGCCATGAGCTCGGGGGCGTACTGGCCATCGCCGTGCAACAACACCACCACGTCGAGACCCATCTCGGCGGCTAGCTGGTAACCAGCCTTCTGATTGCCCCCATAGCCCAAGTTCACCGGGTGGCGCACAATGTGCAACGGCAAGTGGTCATTTGAGCGCTGGTAAGCAAGTGCAACTTCATGTGTGGCATCGGCACTGGCGTCGTCGCACACCAACACGGCCGCAACTTCTGCAGCTACATCGTGGGGAATGCGATCGAGAACCTTCTCTAGGGTTGTTTCTGCGTTGTAAGCAACAACCACAACACCTATACGGAGACCACCAAAAAGCCCTGACATTGCATTTAGGTTACTGCTTCACTAACGAGAGTTGAACGTTTACCTGCTCTTTATCGTGCTGCAGGTAGACCACATTGCTCTCCCAGCCGTACCAGGTGGGGCATGAACCTACGCGGGCCGCAGCAATGTGCTTTGCCTTCACGGTGGAGAAATCAATGGACCGATTATTGTCGCCTGCTGCGTCGTAGAGGGAGAAACTGTCGTTGCTAAACCCGAAGTCTGAAGTAGCAACAATCCAGTTATAGCCCAGGTAATTTTCCGGCAGAATCACTCGCTCCACATACTTGCGCGTAGCACCAATCTGAAGTTTCCCATCGGGCGATGCGTCGAGTTGTACGCCATATTCACCAACAGTGTCATTTACTCCTGCTGGCGCTACATAAGGAACAGAAGCACGCACACCGGAAGCATTGACTTGTTCAACTGTCACCAAGCTCGTATCGGTAATGTTTCCCCCAACAGGAATGTCAAAGCGGAATCCCGACTTCATTCCCGTCACCACACCACGCACTAAAAGATCGGGCCGCTCACTCGAACTTCGTCCAGAGAACAACAATGCCCTGTTGTACTTCACTTCAATGGTGACTGATTCATCATCGGCAGTGTGCGCCCAACCAAACACGGTGAGCATTCCCTTCACCGGCTCACTATTCACGCGAACCCCTGGCTTCGTTGGTGCGAAGGTGAGATAGTTCGACGACACTCCCCAGTTGCACGTATTCATACTGCGCAGGGTTGATACCTTTTCACTTCCACTTTGCGCAGGCACCGCATCAAGAGGCATTCCTTCACCGGGTTCAAGGCCATTGCGCAAGAACAGCATGTTGCCAAAGTTTTTTCCACCAATACGTTTCCACGGCGAATAATGACGCAAGAGATACTCACTAATGGCCCAATGCCGCACGGAATTGGATACATCATCCCATGCGTTCAACGCGTTATCCCAGCCGTACGACACCACTTCGGGCTGTTGATTGCGCAGTGATGCAATGACTTCATTTTGCGCTACATCAGTTGACGCTTGCAATACATAGCTATACCGCGACAATGGCTTCTTGTTCAACAAGAAGTTGTACACCGTCGTCATGTTGCTGAAGTCGTAGATTTTTGCTTTGATACCAATATTTTGTGCGAGAAACATTCGCAACTGTCGATAGTTCTCTAAGAACTCGCCTTCTTGTGAATACCCCACTCGCGGAAACTCAGGCTTCTGAGCAGTCACAGGCTGCACTCGTGCTCCGGCGTTATGCACATGAGCATTGAAGACATCAGCAGTAGTCATGAAGGGAAACAACAAGGCCGCAGTGAGTACACCAAAGGCAACGGTATGCAACGAGGTTGTACGCTGCGTATGAGCAAAAGCCGCCTGCACGGAATCGCTGATAGTTCCCACCACTCGCGTCACAACATAAAACAGCAATGGCAGGCTCACAATGAGTGACTGCAAGAAGTGTGAGTCGGGCCGATTCAAGGTTTTCTGCATAAACAATAAGTTGCCAAGTGCCAAAGCAACAGCTACCCAGTCTTCGTTACGTAGTGCTCGATGCGAACGAATACGCCACACCACAAACCACACCACGCTCAAAATGGCAAGGGATACCGCAAAGAGAACAATCCATTCTGTTCCCCACGCGAATTCAGCCATGTTTGGCCACCTGTTCAATGGCACGCCTGTTTCGATGTACCACTGGAAGGGGAAGATCCGCCACCAGTTGATGTACCCCTTTAATGCGCCGAAATGCCACAGCACTGCCGATGCCACACCAATACTCACCGCTACACCACCTGCTGCATACACAGTGGATTGAAAGAGCGTGCGCAGTTCACTCAACGAATAGCGACGGCGCCTGAGTAACACCGCATCGCGCAAAAATATCGTGGCGCATGCAGCTGCTGCAAAGACCACCATCTCTGAGCCAGCGATGACCGAATAAGTAAGCGCAACGCCGAAGAACAGTGCCCTCACCCAAGTGGTTTTGCGGACAAAGAGCAACACGCCCAGAGTGACGAGAGCAATGGAAGCAAAGCGATACACGAACAACATGGAATCGCCAGCAAGAACTTTGGTAAACCCGCCCATCGCCGTGAAGGGAAACATCAATGTGAGAGCTAAGCCCACGAGTGCCATCCAGTAACGCGATGCCAAAGAAGCACACGCCACGTAGATGGCCACCACCAAAAGCGGTATGAACAATATTTCCGTACCTGCGCTGAACCCCCAGTACGACGTGCCAAAGAGCCCAAAGCTCACCCGCGGTACAACGGCAGCACCATAAAACCCAATGTTGAAAAAGAAGTCGCGCCACGGCACCCAGCCACTCTTCAGCAACCAACCACCATTAAGTGATTCGCCGTGGTGGAAAATATCGATGTAACCAATGGTGCTGGGTAAATGGCTAGTCCATACAAATAAAAACACTGGCACTACCACAAAGGCCAAGCGCTGGCGTTCCCGGCGCACAAAGTTGCCCTTGCCCCACACCACATCGCTCACCACCAGCGCGACTACTGCTACAAGTACCACAGGCAATGGCAACCATGAAAACTCACGGCGTTCACCTGTGGACGCCACCAACATTTCCGTTGTGCTCGATACCCACCATGCTCCAACAAGAACAAAAACTGTGCCAAACAAGTTCACCGCGCTTAACGTGCGCCGCGCGAACTTTGACACTCCATAAATCAGTGCCATATATACAGCGGCACCGGCACCCAGAATCCACCAGCCATTCACGCTTTGGCGTCCTGCCGCCACCGCGCACTCATAACCAAAAACTCCTGCCACTAACGCCACGCGCCAAAAATGCATTGCGCCAGCAACGGGCTCTTCTTCTTCAACCACACGTAGTGCAATGGTGTTGTCGGCTCCCACCATCTCGCGCATGCGTTCACTACGTACACACAACCGAGGAAGAACTAAATACGTTGCCAACACCACTGCAGGAAATAAAAACATCCATAACAAAAAGACTTGCCAATACCTATCGAGGGGAAAGTTGTACACCAATGCGTATCCCATGCGATTGGTCATCGGCAGTGGCTTCTCGGGCCAAATGTTGGTAAACACGGTGGTCACACCTGCACCAACTCCCACTGCTATCAACATACGTACCGTGCGTTGGCGCAAGGTATTGATGAATGAAGCTGCCGGCAGTGCAGGAAGTTTGGCCTGTTGCACAGTTGACCGTGCAAACCACTTGTCTTTCAGCTTCAGCGCTGGGCGCTCGACTACATACCACGACAAGGCGGTGACCACGCCCGACAACACCACACCAACAACAACACGCACACCTGAATTCCACGAAGCGCTATGCCGGAGCAACAGAACAAAAACGGGGAAGTGCCAGAGGTACAAGCCATAAGACACTTTGCCCACCGCACGCAGTGGCTTCACATCGAAGAGTCGTGCGCCACGCCATGTGCCTTCGGCAATGGCCAACACCATGCACCCCACACCTATTGCACCAAGCGTTAAGCCGCCTTTATATACATAGGCCTGCAAAGGGTTCGTGCGTGCAACCGTTGCCAACACGACCGCAAGGCCACCCCACGCCGCAATATGTAATGCTCGAGCTCGCACCACTTGCCATTGAAAGAGAAATGCCACCAAACATCCTATGAGCAATGCATCAATCCGCGTATCGGTGCGCACAAATACATATGCCCAGCCCACACCGCTATTCCATACCTGTATGCGGTACCACACCACCCACAACACGCCAAGTGCCAATGCAGCCACGCGCACTGATTGGCGTTTCCAGAGTGCAACCATGGCTAACAGCACCACTGGCCACACAATGTAAAACTGCTCTTCAATCGAGAGTGACCACAGGTGTCCAAACTCGGCAGCAAGTTGCGTTTCATCCCACACGCTGTGCCAGTTTTGGTAATAGAAAAGTGATGAACGCACTGTTGGCCACAAACTCGACCATGTTGAACCATCGAGTACCAACACAATGCTCACCACGCCAAGCATCACTACTAATGCCGGCATTAAACGCAGTGCACGGCGCCCATAAAAAGATCGCATGCGCACCGCACCACTCGACTCACGTTCATCGAGCAATAACGACGTAATGAGAAAACCACTCAATACAAAAAAGATGTCGACGCCGAAATAACCACCGCGCAAGAAATCGTCAAGCCACTGCGGCCCAAAACCACCTGGCACTAATTCAAAGGAATGGCGCATGAGCACCAACAGCACTGCAATACCGCGCAAACCGTCGAGTGCCCCATTATGCGTTAAGCGACGAGCCACATTTCCCCCAGTAATTTGCAATCAGTGAACTATGCAAGGCTCGCCCTGCTAGTACACCCACACCCGTGCATCGAACTCAAGAACGCCTATTTCCCACAACATGTCCATTGCCGGAACACTCACCCGAATGCACCCGTGCGACGCGGGGTAAGCAGGTATGACTGCACTGCCATGAAACGCAATGCCACCGTCGAAATAAATGGGGCGGTAAATGGGGCCCATGTCGCCATCCCACCAGCCATCGCTACGGCGGCGTTGCACACGAAACTTTCCTTCGCGTGTTAAAGCAACACCTTTCAGCATTTCTCCGGGTGAATTCGCATCGGGCTCTTCGTATGGCTTGTCGTTTCCAGTGGAAACGTTGAGTGCCATCACGGTGATGCCTTCACGCATCACAAAAGCCAACTGCTTCTTCTTGTCGACCTGAACAACATCACCCCGGCTTGCTTGGCCAGCAGCAGGAAACTGTGCCATTGCCAATGCTGCAGCGGTTTTCGCATCAACACGCCCTGTAGCCGAAATGCCCACGTACTTTTGATACGCCATCACTGCTTGCTTTGTAGTGAGGTCGAACTTGCCATCGATGTTTTGCACCCAAAACCCAAGGTCGGAGAGGCGCAGTTGAATCACCGCTGTATCGTTGCCATCTTTTTGGCCCACCGCCACCAGCGCAAAGGGGTACGGGACCAATTCCCGAGGAGCAGACACCACCACACCGGCTCGTTTGGCTCCATGGGCTACACCTGAAACACCCGCCACGCTCAGCACCGCGCAGGCCACCATGCCCATCGCGCTTCCGGCGCCCACAATATGACGAATGCGTTTCATAAGGTGTATTTACCCTAGTTGCATCCCACCCATGTCAATGGGCAACTCACACCAAATGGTGAGGCTGTACTTCACCCCGCCCGTAATGGGCGCACTCGCATGGGGGTGGGTCACCAAACTTGGCCACGCCACCACTTCCCCCACCGCAAGACCGGCGTTCGTGACACCTTGGCGGGGAAACTCGAGCTCGGCACCCGTGTAGTTGTTGTTCAACTTCACGCTCATCGACACCTGCGCCACATCGTGGTGAATGCGCAAGCTTTCCTGCCCACCCAACTCGTATTTAATAATGAAAGCGTCGTTGATGCCGTGGTAGTCGATATACCCCCAGGCTTCTTTCAACTGCGGCCATATGTATGCACCCACATGGTTTTGCATTGCCGCAAACACCACCGGGCTCAACTGCGCAATCGACACCTCATGGCCAGGTACTGGGTCATGCGGGTTTGCTTCAAATGCACCCGACGCTTCCGCAGCATCAATGAGCACCTGGCAATACTCGGGAGTGAGAAAAGGCAACACATACATCTCACTGGCCAATTCGCGCATGCCTTCGCGCAGGTCGGCCCCACCTTCGTAATCAAAAAATTCATTCACTGTTGCCATGCGTTTAGTTTCGCATGAAAAGTGCACATGTCCTCAGGTATCTCTGTGATGACAAAGAAAAAGGGTGGGGCGCCATTGGCGCCCCACCCTCACACCTATAAGGGGGTTATATAGTGCGATCTTATTTTTGCATTGAGAGTGGCAACAGTGGCATATCCACAATGTGGATCACGCCGTTTGCTGCTTCAACGTCTGGTGTCACAACAGTTGCTGTGCTTGTACCAATGGTGAATGAAACAACACCGTCTGCTGATACAACCTTGGCCTTTTCACCACTCACCAAATCGGCATCCATGCCGTTCAATGCTGCGGTGTCGGCTGCCATTACTTTGCCTGCAATCACGTGTGAGGTGAGAACTGTCTTCAAGAGCTCAACGTCGCCGGTGAGTGTTGCTGACAACTCTTCAATGGTGACGCCCATCTTCTCAGCCAATGCTTCGAATCCTGCGTTGGTTGGTGCCAATACGGTGAATGGACCTTCGCCAGCAAGTGTCTCGCCCAAGCCAGCAGCTGTCACGAGTGCAACGAGTGTGCTGAAGTCTGGGTTGCCTGCTGCAATGTCGACAATTGTCTGTGGTGCGTCAGTTGCTGGTGCATCAGTTGTGTCAACTGCTGTATCTTCGGTTACTGCTTCTTCAACAACAGTTTCTGTTGTTTCTTCGGTCGCTGCATCGTCGCTATCGCTTCCGCAGGCTGTTGCAAAAAGGCCGAGGGTTGCTACTGCACCGAGGGCAATGAACTTCTGTGATTTACGCATGGTTTCCCTTTTCTTGTAGTTGAATTGTCGTCGTGCGGTGTGGGGGGTATGAGGTGGTGTATTCACACTGCACGGCGACAACCCCAAATTAGCACTAAAAGTGGAAACTGTAAAGGGGCTACAGGTGAACTTCAGGTGAACTAGCGCCCGATGCCTTGGTACGTAAAGCCCGCAGCCCGCCAAGCCTCGCGGTCTAAGAGGTTTCGGGCATCTACCACCTGGGCATTTCCCATGGTTTTGGCCACTTCTACGGGGCTGACCCCAGCAAACATGGGCCATTCGGTGAGCACCACCAGGGCATTGGCCCCAGCACATGCCACCACGGCACTGGGCGCCACGGCTACCGCACCCCCCGCATTGGCCTCGAGTTCGGGTACTGCCCCCGCAACCGTGGGGTCGAATACAGCCAAGTGCGCCCCTGCCAATAGCAACTTACGGGCAATAGTAATTGCCGGCGAATGGCGGCGGTCGTCGGTGTTGGCCTTAAAAGTAAGACCCCACACCGCCACCAACTTGCCTTCCAAATTGCCGCCCACCGCACGGCGCACTTTTTCCACCACGCGCTCAAGCTGTTGATCGTTTGCCTCAATCACACTTTCCAACAAACCAAACTTGTACCCCGCCTCTGCGGCCAACGTAACAAGACCAATGGTGTCTTTCGGAAAACAACTGCCACCAAAGCCTGGCCCTGGTTGCAAGAACTCTCGCCCAATGCGCGGGTCGCGCCCAATGGCATCGACCACCGTATGAATGTCGGCGCCCACGTGCTCACAGATATTGGCAATGGAGTTAATAAAAGAAATCTTCGTTGCTAAAAAAGCATTCGCTGCATACTTAATTGTTTCCGACGACACAGGGTCGGAAAAAATCACCGGTACATCTACACCGTCATACAACGCACCCACACGTGCACACACCTCATGTGTTTCTGCACCCACCACCACACGCGACGGATGCAAAAAGTCATACACCGCAGTGCCTTCTCGCAAAAACTCAGGGTTCGATGCCACATGCACATCGCTACGCCCCAGCAAACCTGCAACGGTTTTACTCGCACCCACTGGCACCGTTGACTTGTTGACTACCACAGCATTCACAGCCAACATGGGCCCAATGCGCCCCGCAACAGCTTCGATATAACTCATATCAACCGAGCCATCGTCACGCTCTGGCGTGGGCAAACACAAAAAGACAAACTCACATGCGGGCAACACTTCAGCAGCCTCAATAGCAAAACGCAAACGCCCACTTGCAATACCTTGCGCCATCAACTCGGCAAGGCCTTCTTCCACAATGGGCACTTCGCCCGCACGCATGCGTTCTACTTTTTTTACATCGGTATCTACGCACACCACGTTGTGCCCTAGGTGCGCAAAACACACACCGGTGGTGAGCCCCACATACCCCGTACCTACAACAACGACTTCAGCCACCTAGCAACATTAGAAGCCTCGCCCCAACTATTACTGCCTTGTTGCCATGAATTCAGTAACGCCACACGCACGTCGTGCCCCGAAAAACCCCATTGTGCACAATGCCGCAGGTTTACCCACGCATC
>Ga0222712_10001746_pt1 | contig 26191 bp, 15 predicted proteins | sample C33_657DmetaG_FD_165043 | JGI IMG/M metagenome (GOLD analysis project Ga0222712, IMG submission 165043) | Estuarine water microbial communities from San Francisco Bay, California, United States - C33_657D | ecosystem: Environmental > Aquatic > Marine > Unclassified | place: USA: California... | reverse complement strand
AGTACGCCAGGACTCTGTTCGCCACTGAGAGCATGGCGAAGCGTCGAGCGCCGCTCGATTCGGAATAGTTGCGCATATTCAGCTCGTCGTACTCCGTATTCCATGCGTTCTTGCCTGTCATTTCCTTGCTCTGCATCAGCACCGAGAAATCGAGAACCTTGAGCTCGAGCCCAAAAGTTGGCGCCGCGTTCGCGTAGTCACCGTCACGATCTAGAGACCACTTAACGCTTCGCGCGAACACGCCTTCGTGCGTGGTCCATCCGATGAAACGACCACCCGGGGCCCCGGAGAATAAAAATGGAATCTCTACTTCTGAGTCTCGCATCGGCGAGCGGCGTGGAGCGATCTTGACAACCGCGCACTCCTTCATGGCTTTGAAAATCTCATCATTTTCGTCGCCGAGGAAAGGATAAACGTGATCGTTTGCGATTTGATCATCCGACGGTGCGGGAATCATGATGAGGCTGGCTGAAAGCGGCGAATCGAAATCTAGAATGGCTGAAGGAACGAGCCAAAATCCTCGACCGATGTGGTCGCCAAGCGCGGGTGGCACCCATTGTATCCTTTTCACTCTATTTTCAACGAATACCGAACGACCGAGAGGTTGTTTCGGTAGCTCCCGAACCACCACGCGCGTCAAACTGCGAATGTTCGGAAGGTCGCGCCACCATGACACCTCTCTTTTATGCTCGGAGGCCCTGCTCTCATTGCTGATCGTCGTAGATCGCTTCCGCTTAGATGATATCGTGGCGCGGAAGCACGCTGGCGCCGTTTCGCATGCGCTCGGTCGCCCGGGACTTGTTGAACCCATAGCGGCATGAAGGAGAGATCGCGCAATGATTAACGGCTTTTGCCACCAACGCGCGTGTTCCGCAGACACACCCGCGCTTACATCTTTTCCGGCGTCATCAGTGTCGGCGTCGCGCCTGAACGTTTGAGGTACACTTTCGAAAGCGTTATCACTGTTGATCATGAAAATCTCTCGAGCGTTGTCGACGACGAGCGTTTGATGGCTGTTCGGACTGTGCGCGAACACGAAGTCCTTCTTGCCGCTGAGGTCTTTTGTCATAAACTCCGTCAGCCGAGGCACTGGTGAGAAATCATAATTGCTTGGTCCATACAGCGACGTTATCGCCATCGCGCAATCCAAAGTATAAAGTCCCGTTTCCGTCCCGTCACGGTGTAAAACATACATCTTTGACCCACACGGAGAAAAAGTCACGTGCGAGCACGTCATGCCGTGCGGTAACGCTAGAATATTCATCTTCGGTAGCCCAGAGTACAGTCGATCTTCCCTCGAGTCTGGTTGATGACTGAAAACACGATCGTTCGCACGTCGTGCCGCCACCTTCGCCTCTGCGCCTTCGCTTCGGCGCGCTTTAATAGATTTTAATATTTGTAAAGGAGCAGAAAGGAGGATTCTATTGTGACAGGAAAACGACTCCGAACTTTTGATGGCCAGAGCTACGGCGAGTAGTTCGCCTTTGGGTGCCCAAGTGAGCGTGCTTGGGACGAATGTGCTGATGTCGGCGTCGTAAACTTTGCACATGATGCCCCCCTTTGAGACTGGATCGCACGTTAACAAGCGATCGCAGTTGAACACTCGATCGCGGACGATCACGGCCAATTGACCTTGTTGCTGAACAGAACGTAGCGTTTGGGCAATCGTTCTCTGCGTGCGCAGTAGTGGCGCTAGTTCGCCCGCCGTCGTGCCCAACGCTACGCCGTGCTGCAACGCGTGCGATCGCCACACGTACAAATCCTTCCAAGTAAACTTTGCAAAACTGTGTAGCTCTCGCACTAAATCAACTCGTACAAACTTTGGATTATTTTCCAGCGCACAACATGCCCAATACCACAACTCATCGTTCGCGTTGATAAGTAGCTTGAAATCTCTACACGAACACGCCACCTGCGCCAACTGTTTTCCGTCGAGACGACTCAATACGCCCCGAATCACGTCCTTTGGGAGCGAGGAAAAGTATCCGAACACCACGCCTTCCGCTGAGCTCGGCTCCAAACGCGTCGACATCGTCATCGAAGTCGAAGTCGAACTCGTCCACATCCGCGGCCGACGCCGCGCGGGCGTTTCCCGTTCGCGTCGTCCGGGAACCGCGCTTTCGGTGCTTCCGGCCAGAGAGGATCGTATTCACGAACTTGCGATATTATTTACAATAATTAATTCTACTTAGTGCGATGTATAATTTACAGAAGCGACGAATTTATTATTAGATACTGATAGGGTCTGATTACTACAGTACCAACGTTGGTATAGTAATATAAAGTACTCCGATCGACGGAAAACACGGCGGGGACAACTCAGCACAGAAGCTGATACGCGATGACGATGAGAAGCGAAGAATCCAAGCCCAGGCGTGGTACTGCCTCATACCACGCCTCGCATTTAAACTCACTCAGTTATTTGAAAACAGAAGACTCAGCGCGGAAGCGTTCTACGCGCCCGAGCGTCTATTCCATGACCGCGCAAGCTTCTTCGTCGCCCCACGTCTTGATGAACAAAAAAAGAGTTTTTGACGCCTTCGCCGATGTGCCAGAAGACACGTTGGGGGCACCGCCCGTATTAAAGTTTTGCACCAGCTGTCGGCACTATCTCGATGCTTACTTGGCCTTCAAGCTAGGTCGACGAACGTGTCGCTCGTGTTTGGAAAAACACAGAGTGCATCAAGCCCAGAAGCGCGAAGCTGTTAAATTGCTGGAACTCAAGCACAACTTCGTAGCGAACGGCAAAGTGGGATAGAAACTACGATGAATCCTCAGAATGACGATTTCTTGTCGCCATGCTCACAATTATTTTCTGATTTGCCTCTAACCCTTGATCGGTAAACGGTTCAACGCGAGGCAAAGTGCAGAAGTATAGAGAGAATTACACCGCACGATGTACTCCGTAGTTGTTGTATCAAAACGCTAGGTAAATTTATGCGTGTCAGCATGCCGAGCTTGAGGAACTTGACCATATAGGTTGATTCCGCGCTCACAACTACCCGCGCCTCGTACCATTTCTGAAGTTCTTCCTTTTTTGAAGACGTCGCGTACGTGGCCTCGTCGTACTTGCGCGCCAACTCCAGATCAAATGGAAGGCGTTTGCATTTTTGTGTAAACTCTGGCGGACAATCACACTGCGCGAATCTTCCGAGGACGCGCGAATAATCTGCAAAGCCGTAATGCAAAATCACGCTCTCGTTGAGCGTGATCTCCTTAAGGTGTCTGCTGCGAATGTGTTCAAAATTATGTACCCCGACCGGGCGCAAGTCATCCAGCACGCGGGCGGCCGATTTTCCATTGGAATACCCCAAAAAATAGTTTGGATTATCACGTTTAGATGCATCTCTGTATTTAGAGTATAGCCCAGCATCCAGGTGCTTGTAACTGCGTCTGAATAACGTGACGTCTACAAAAGGGTCAAGATTATTTAAGCGTTCAGGTACAGCTTCGTAGTTTGGGAAAACGACTCTGCCCACGAAATTCGGAATCGTCGCCAGCAGGTGACTGATATCAAAATCACTCTTTAACTCTGCGGGATAAATCAACTCATCGGCATCTATGTGAATGAGCCAGTCTATATTCTTCAGACCGCGAACGCTTCCGGCCAGTATTTCATGAATGATAAACTCAACGTTTAGCGCTTGTTGAACGAAGACGCGGTCAACGCCACAAACTGGATTTTTCACGTGCTTTTGCATTCTTTCAAGCCCAATAATTTCACTTTTGTTGCGCCAAAAGTCTGTTTGCGCGGATGTGTACACGTCGACGTCGCGCATGCGACGATATCGGTGCAAAACCTCTGAAGGAATGTCTTTGGCGTCGAAAACCACAAAAAAATGACTCGCACCAATGGCTCTGTGATAATTGAGCCACGAAATTAAATCGTTGTTTGGTCGCATCGTGCAAACTATGCCGACGCGGTTCCCCGGAACGTCACCTCTGCGAAGCGTGGCGCCAACACCAACTGAGCCTGGAAAAACGCCGCTTGTGGACTCAAACTTTCGTTTTGATGTCGTACATGATAAAATTGCGAGCAGTGACGCAAATAGCGCAACGGTGTTCCGTACGCGACGCGAAATATTGGATCGACTCTTTACCTCCCAGCGAACAGAACGCATCGACACGTGGTAACGATCGACTTGCGCCAAGCGGTCGCTGAAAACTCACTGCGATGTATTTATGATTCTACATACATGCATGAACGCTCAGTTCATCAAGTTTGACCAGTTGATCAAAGAAGAAATAAAGTCAAGCTGCTCGCCTGGTACAGATCCACTGACTTTTGAGTGGAGGTGTGCAGGAACAGTACAAAATTCGTTCACGCCGCGTGACGCTAACTATCGTTTTTCATTCGCGGATGTTATACTTGCACTACGTTCGAGGTTTCTTCAAAGTCAGCAGTATATAGAAACGAAATAATCCCGAATGCGGTCTACGTCACAAAGTACACTTTTCTTCCCGTCGTAGCGGCGGCACGAACGCTTCTCAAATGTCTCGCCTCTTTTATCAGAACATCTGTCGTTCGCCCTGCATAAGTTTACGGCGTCGAATGATCGAGCGTTTTTTAAGGCCGAGCGAACTGAAACGAACCGAATATGAAGTGTCACGCTATGCTGTCGTGACCTGAAACGTTTCTGAGAAATAGCAGCACGGACGGCGATACAAATATAGAACACCGATTCGGGCGCGTCGAGCATCGTAACGTGAACAGTGGCCTACGAGCTTTTGGTGAAGATTTTTGTCAAAACACTAATCCTATTCCGGCTATTCAACGTCGATTTCAGAAATTGATCGGGTGTTGCCGGTCGCGAAGTTTACCCCTGCGTCGAAGATTACAAATGACCTCGACAACAAATCGCACGATTTTGTTCTTGAGCCATAGTGAGTGCACAATGATTTCATTTGAACTAGCGCTGGTTCGGGATTTGTTTCACATCGGCGAGTGTGCAGGTTACTGGATGGCCGTTGCTCCGGCAACAGTGCTCCCCGTGTGTGGTTAATAGCGCACAAACGTTGTGCTCGACTAAGCGGGCCAGTTGCATGAGCGGAAAAGGCGAAAACAGATGAATGCCGTCGCGTGTACGCGTCATCACGGGGACTGTAATGTCCAAAAACGAGAGAACGTTTGTGTTGAGATTTTGAAGCTGTTTGAACATCGCTCGTTGTCTCATACCAACTCCTTTCGGCCAATGCGTGCCTCGCTTACGAAGATCTGACGCCCAGCTCGAAACCAGAATAATAGATGTTGCGGGATATCTTCTTAGGACCTCACTGTTTCGTGCCGCGAAATCTTTCGCTAGGTAGGCATCAATCTTCCTATTTTGATCGTGATGTCCGGTCGCTATGAATGTCACATCCGGCGCAAACTTCACCTCAGGGAATGCAGCAGCCGCAGTCGACTGATAAATGTACAGAACACGCCATGCTTTGGCGATAAAACTTACATACCCGCCCCAACATCCATCGCCGTACACCGCGAGTACTCCATCGTTAAAATTCTCAACTATCCTCGGCTCATGTCCCACCTCAGCAGAAGCTTTCTTGGTACACCAACCATGCTTCGTCGTATTTGGCTGCGGAAAATCTGCGTAGCCACGTCCAGGGTTATCCCTTGAGATGAAGGCTTGAAATATCGTGCGCATCTCACTATCGCCGAGAAATAGAATACTTGGAGGAGAACGGGCCGCGGTAGCGCTTAAGTGACACAATTGAGAACGAGGAAATTCAAGCTGTTTGCCTACCCACGCAAACTCGTCGCGCACGGCTGGTATATAATCACATGTAGCGCTCCTTTGGAGCGAGAGCGAGTGTGATTGTGTTTTGTTGGAATACGGCGCTCGCATATCCCACTCGAGAGCGAATATTTCGGGTGGACCTAAATTATCTCGCTCAATACTACCTGAATCCCAGGCGAGAACTTCTCTGGAAGAATTAGCATGAGATGCGATCACATATTCAACCCGAAATATCAGCGTTGTGCACTGCAGTCGAAAATGGTACGCTTCAAGCTCTCCAAAAAATTGATTCAAATCGTCACGTGGCTGCAAAAACAATCCAGTGGCACGTACAGCCGACACTTTCGCATTCGTCGGGTCGTTGCACGTCAAGATGATACGAACTTCGAGTGGGAAGACTTCAAAGTGCGTTTCGAAGAAGATCGTCCAAGTGCTGCTGAAAAGAGCAGAAATATTCCCCCTGAGTCCCGGTAGGTGGAATACGTTCACGTTCGGCTCAAGCACTAGTGATCCATACTCTCGAATAGTTGCGGCTGTTCTTTCGTATAGTTTTGCAGTGTGTCCCAGCACCAATACGATAAGCGCCACAAGAAAAGCCGTAGCAGACGAAAAGAACAACCGCTTTCGCAGCCGCGACGCGTTTGCTGCTACGGTATAGAAGATCATGTAATTACGCTAATTAAACGTGAGTCGACCGCAACCTACGCGAGATCGTGCGTTGCGGCCTGCTGAATATGAGCCTCATACTTTTCACATCTGAGGAAGTACGTCTGCTGCTCTCTCACGCTAGAGCTTAGTTGAAGCCCCAGCCCGCGGCGGTGCGATAGATCGCGCGATCTCACGACGTGATCCAAAGAGCACATCGCACTAACTGAGTCGCTCTTGATAGCCGGAATGAGCTTACATGATAACATAAAAGAGTAACCTGAGTTGTGTATAACGCTCAAGCGTCGACATAATGGCGCTGGCCAAAGTAGTATTTATTAGTACTGTACTGTCGCATCACAAGTATAGTGTATTTACGAGCACAAACGATTATTTGTTGCGACAGGCATTCGTCTGCCGTTACATACGTTCGCGCTTGGTATAGACACAAATAAAGAAATATTCAATAAAGTTGGGACATTAATAAGAACTTCGCCTTGTCGCAAGGTGCTCCGATAATATCAGTGTTAATAACCAGCGTTGGCGTCGACAGTGGTGTGCGCTAGACGTGTTTATTTCTTCACAGCGAAGGACCTTCACTGAGTGGTATCGGCGACGGCATGCTAAATAAATATACACATACATTACAGTACATTTGTGTGAATATATGAGCCACTCAAGCACTATGTTGACATCAATGACATTAAATAATGCTACGCTGGGCCAAAATCGGGGGGGGAGCCCTCGGGCGAGGCGTCTGGTGCTCCGTCTGGTGCTCCGTCTGGTGCTCCGTCTGGTGCTCCGTCTGGTGCTCCGTCTGGTGCTCCATCGGGTGCTCCGTCTGGTGCTCCGTCTGGTGCTCCGTCTGGTGCTCCATCGGGTGCTCCGTCGGGCGCTCCGTCGGGTGGGCTCGGAGGAGGTGGCGGACTCGGCGACCCGTCGGGCGATCCATCGGGTGGGCTCGGCAGTGGCGGTGGTGGCGGACTCGACGGTCCATCGGGCGATCCATCGGGTGGGCTCGGCAGCGGCGGACTCGGCGGCGGCGGCGGTGCGTCTATATCGCACAGAGTATCAGACCCTGATGGATCATCGCCGGCGACGTTGCTTTGACCCGCCTCGCACGCGACACATTGTCCATTTGCGACGTGTTCATTTACGCGGCAAAGGATTGGGTCGCAAGACGTCCCACCTACAGTCGTGGTATCGTCGCCGGCGGCATTTGTCAACCCTGCGGGACAACCAACACACACGTGATCAACGACGTGCTCGTTCACAGCGCAAAGGGTGGAGTCGCAAGAAGTTCCGCCTATGGTCGTAGCGGCATCACCGTAGGCGTTTGTTGAGCCAGCCGGACACGCCACGCACGCGTTTTCCACGACGTGCTCATTCACACCGCAATATATGGTTCGACATCTTGTGTCTGCACCAGATGCAGCATCCCCTGCATTTCTGCGAGTGCCTGCGGGGCACGGCACGCAGGCGTTCGACACAACATGAAAATTTGTGGCGCAGTAATCTCCCGGCGGCGGACTCGGCGGCGGCGGACTTGGCGGCGGCGGTGGCGGTGCTCCTATATCACAAAGCGTATCTGCACCCGACGGGTCGTCACCTGCTCTATTGCTTTGACCTACTGCACAGGCCACACACGTATTACTCGAAACGCGCTCGTTCGTCCCACACACGGACGTGATCACAGTGACGCCATTAATTACTAAGACTGTCTTCAACTTTGGCGGACTTGGTCGCGTTGTGACTTTGATCGTAAATGAGAGCGACGGATCGGTAATGATGTCATCAAAAGCTTTTTGCAAGTTCGCCGCAAAAACTGCCAGCGGTGTATTCGTAATCTTGTCCGAGACAGCGGCAACGAGACTCGTGACGCTGTCACTAGTGTCACCTGCCCCAGGCGCGATCTCAATTTCAAACAACACCTTAAGCCCAGCCTCTAATAAAGAACGCCTTTTTCGCGAAGAATCATCTCCAAATGATGAAACGCTCAAAGTGCTCACGTCTAGTCCGAACGTAGTCGCCATCCCCGTTCTAAACGCGAGTTGCGCCTGATCCGAAAAAATTCCCGCTGTCAAACCATCGAGTTTGAGGTCGGACGAAATCCTAAACGTCGGCACTGGTGGTAGAGGAGGCGGAGGTGGAACTATAAATCCTGGGGGCGAGGGAACGACTGACCCCGGTGGCGGTGGAAACGTCACTGCGGATGTCTCCCCAACAGAGTTGGACTTTAAACCGAGCCCAAGACCGAGACCCAGCGCCAACGCCGCGACGACCGAGACGCCGACGAAGATCAACCACTTCTTAGTGGTTGGATCTTTCGTCGTGAACTTCATGTCTTCTCGACCCGGCGCCTTGTGACGAACGGCAAGCGTTCGAACAAATCACAGTCCATGCTTCGGAACTTTTCGGAACTTTTCACGCTCAAGCATATCACGCCGCTGGGCTTTGAACAAAAATAAAAAATTACGCATGGCGACAAAGTCATCATTATATTTAACTCCAAATACCATTATAGCGATACATCAAACAAAACGACAGATGGCGCGTTTAGATCGTCTCGAGAGACACGAAACGTGTCGTCTCGAGGGACACGAAACGTGAACCGAAATCTCTTTGGACGTGTCCGATCGGAATTGACGAAATTCTTTGTTCGAAATTATCCCACGAAAACTCTCGACGTAAACGTTTTACTCGCTCGTCAAAGACGGTTCTCTCGAGCGAATGAATTTCTCAAAACCGCAAATCGCGCCGACGGCATAAATACGTTCGTTTCTGGCAAACGTTATAATAACGAACCAAGGTCGCTGAATCATCGGTCGAAATTCAAAACAATCGAAAGATATGAAAGGTGTGTTGAAACCGCGTTATTTATCAGCAACCGAGGCGCACGCGCGACCTACTCGCGCGATGATCAAGTTCGCACGTCACTCCATCGCGTTATGTGTCACGTAGCGAAGGTTCTTTCGTCACTTTCGTTCGAACGTCGACGACGAGAGAAATAAACGTTAACGCCGAAAGCGAAAGGAAACGATGTCGGTCTTCGTTAAGGGTCGTCGCAAGGAAAACCATAGAAAAGCACATCAGCGTCGACGTGTTTGGAGATGCGCGCGCTTCGTTTTACTTGCATCGGTGTGCTACGCGTTCCTCCTGATTCGAAAGAGCGTCAACTCTTTTCAATCGAGCGAACGTCGCAGGAACTTTGCATCTCGTCGATTGGTCTTTCCCCAATTACGACAGTGCGACTCAAACGCCGTCGACGACAAAGCGCTTCATGCAGTTCTTACGCGCGCGAGAATCGATGCTTACGTTCCTCGCGAAACCGAGAAACGGTGGATTCAGCTGCGCGCGAAGACGTATTTCTTCGCTATCAACTTACACAACAACGAAGAGATCATTCCTTACTTGTTTGGAGCGGTTATAAAAGCGTGTGTATTTCTCATGGCGAACTCAAAGCATTTAGCGACGCAGAACTTCCGTGGTAGCTGCTTTATTTCCGTATACGAAAGCGGTAGCACGGATGCGACTCGTTCTCTTCTGGCGTCGATAGAAAAAGACGTTTTGAAAAAACTTCACATTCCATGTAAGTTTATTATTAATGCTCTGAAGCGCGATTTGAAGCAGCATCGTATCGAATTCCTCGCGGAAATCCGCAACAGAGCTCTCGCTCCGTTGTATGGAAACTCAACCGCCGTTTGGGACGAGGTGGTTTTTCTCAACGACGTCGTCACTTGCGCGAGTAACATACTTGAGCTCTTGGCGCAAAAGTCGCATCATGCCGCCGACGTCGTGAGTGGTATGGATTATATCGTACACAAAAAGCTTGGCGTTTTATTCTACGATACTTGGGTCAATAAAGACGTAGACGGTCGGAGCTTCAGCAATCAAAAGCCATTTATCAAGAATCAGAACTCGTGGGAACGTTATCAGAAAGCACTACCATTCCAAGTTTTTACCACGTGGTCTGGAGGTGTGGTCATCACAGCTTCGTTATTTTACAGTTCGAACGTTCGATTTCGACACTCGGGATTGTTGGAGTGCGCTTCGTGCGAGTGTGAGCTCCTCATCCGCGATTTGTGGCACCATACTGGAACGAACGGCTTAAAGGTCATGGTCGTGCCTGCCGTTTACGTCGCTTATTCGGTTGCAGACTTTGTGCGCGTATCACACGAGGTGAATAAAATATTTTTTGATTTTCAAAAAGGCAGCTCGAGTATCAACGATGGCGTTGCCAAATCATTCTTGGCAAACGACGTCGACGACGACGGTGTTGAAGAATTCGTAAAGTCTCCACCGGAAACTATCGAGTGCTGCGGCATGGAGTTTCCAGGCGAACAATTGTTGAATTTTGAACTTCAAACGACAAATATGCCTTGGAGGTGGTGGTACGACGCAGCAGTGAGGCGCGAAGAAAGCGCGCGCTCTGCGATCGATTTTGTCTCAACCGCCATCAGCACGTTTAATCACCGTTGCTCGGCGCCGTCGAGCGTTGAGCGTCATCACGACCTAAAGATAGCCGCGCCGAGGAGTACTTCAGACGCAGGAACGCAAACTCTGCACTTCATACTTCCTACGTTGGATCCCACGACGATGCCGCACATGGCGTTCGCTCACATGTTGGAATGGGCACGTTTAAATCCATGCTCTCGCATCCAATTTCATCGCTTAGACTCGCTGGTTCCTTTAGCAGATGAAGCCTCTGCGTCCTGGGGAATCGCGGCACAAAAAGTAGTGGATATTCAAGACGTAGTTTTGACGCTTTCACAGCAAAACCTTCGTCGGCGGCTCATGGGCTATTTAATTCTTTACTTATATGGAGGAATAGTCGCCGATTTAGAAGTCCTGCCGCTCTCGCCGATATCCAGTTTTCTGCTTTCTATCGATCATGACTATGAAGCGGCTTTTGGTCGTCAGACGTTGGGCGACGGCCCCTACGTGATCGCCGCGCGCGCGCGCTCGGAAACACTAGGGCGCGTTATCGAACTGTGCTTAAAGAGATTAGCCGCACCAGCATCCATCATCGCGCAGGCTTCGCTGGAGCAAATGGGATGCGCATTTTCAGAGCGCGCGCCGGCTCATGAAATTCTCACGCGGGCGGCGTCCATACTGGTTGGTCGGCGTTTATTTGAAGATGTCACGGGTCTAACAGGCGCTTCAAGCGAGACGCTTGAACGCACAGTTCAAATTCGTGGCCCTGGTCGAAAGATATCCAGCTTAACGCACGAATCAATCATCACGCTTTACGATGGTGATTTGCTCACCGAAGGCGAGCTATTTTTGAGCTCTGCGCACGAGGCGCACGATGAGTTACTGTGGAAATCAAACACTGACTTTGAAGCGACGAGCTCGACAGAAGATAGGCACATTTATCTCACGCTCAGAAGTGCCGCGCGAAGAAACCAAAGCGACGAAGGTTGTTTGGAAGTAATAGCGGACGCGCGCGGTAAAGAGCTCACTCGCGCAACTTTGTGGCGACAGTGTTGGCCACGTTCGAAAGAACTAGGCATGGTTTACCTCGGTTTTGAGTCAGGAATCATCCGAGTCTATACATCAACGCTCACGAGTTGCGGCGCACCGACAATCCGCAAAATTCTATGGTCAACGCCCTCGATCGGGCGGGAAACTGAGCCCCGTTGGTGTGTGTTTCGTTGTCGAAGTTACCTATTGCATTTAAACACAAACGGGGAGCTTCGCTCGCTCGCCATCAAGGTGGGTGTATGGCGCACGAGAACTTCCTCGCCGAAGCATCGATGTTTACTGGACGCATTCAGTGCGCCAGAATGCCAGAACAACGCCTTGAGCGTTGTCCGCCGACAACTGATCAGGTACCGGGACGGGTGCCAGACGGTGTATTGACATTCACGGCACCGACGACGAAAGTTATCTTGTACTACTACATACTGTTAAAGTTAAAGTTACCATAGTTAAATTTTATTCTGAATAACTGTAATGATATTTGTACTCTGCTGTTCTATGCGGCGAAATACACGAAGAGGGTTTCGATGATCACAAAGCCAGAAGATGTAGACTTTGACAATCCTACGCTGCAGCACCACGAGCGACGTTGAGCTTTCACAGCTTGCATTCAGACGTGTATAGCTTATTAGTTTTCACCATATCGTTGTACTCTTTACTAGGGTCGCGTTCTATTATTTCTTCAAAGTGTCGATTAGGCGATGGGATTTCGTACGCGTAAATCGTACTTCCCGCTCTCAAACCGGTGTACGGCCAATCGGCGCCGCGTGTATCCATATACGTTATCGCAACATCCGTTGGGTGCTGAAGATAACATTTTCTTAAAAGTTGGGGCCCTGAAAATTCAAAAGTCCGCCTTTTAAAGTGTTTTCTGGATTTCACGTGCTCAATTATGTGGCGCAACATGCACAGCGGTATGTCGTGCCGCGGCTCGCTGGCTAATATCTTCATCTGCATACCTACATGATCAATGTGCAAAACGCCTTGAGCTTGATCGTAACCGAGCGTGAAAGCACTGCACGGCGAAAATACCTCCGTCAGAGGTCGAAGCAGCACCATATCGGCGTCCAAATAAACGCCGCCGAGCGCGTAGAGGGCGCAAAATCTAAACAAATCAGCGCGAAATGCCGGAGGCTTTATACAAGAAAATGCTTCCGCAACATCTACGCCGCAGTGGGTTTTAATGAAATCGTATCCAGCGCCGTCATCAAAGTGAAATCCCGAGAATGAAGGATTTGTTCGCAAAACAGCCTGAATATTCAACGGCGCGGTTTCGTCTGCGGACATTGTGTACAGTGTCCGGGGTACCTTCTGCTCGCGATTCGAGCAGTTGGGATGCATAAAGTCTAGCGCCAAGTAGCTTTCGCAGTAGCGCAACATTTGTTCAAAATTCGTTTCATCGATTTTGGCGAGAAGGGCGTTGTCAACCAGACGCGAGCATTTCAATACGGCGCGTTTGAATAGACCATCGCGTTTTGTGACTACGCAGCACGGCAACTCTCCCGAAGCGCATCGCCTTAAAGGCACGGTGCAACCCGAAGAGCAGCTCGGCTCGCCCCAAATTTTCCTCCGAACGCTCTTCGTGTCGCCCGAAGTGACTATGTCGTCGACGGTCGGACAACGCCCTGTTGATCTAGCGTTCCTCGTGATCGTCCAGTGCCATAATATGGCGATGCATGCTATCCACGAAAATATCTTCGCACAGCGACACCGCCGGTTGCGAGTATATTGAAGACGAACTCCAACTTTCGCGCCGGACGCGTCGTCGTGTCGCATTCTCGACGCGTTTAAATGTCATGATATTTTACACCATCACCGTTCGAGCGACGTGAACTACGGACATTGACCGAGCCCTGAAAAGCCTCGTCGTTGTCGCGCCATCGTCGTCCTCGGCGTCGCGTGTTTTCATCCATGAGTTTCCAGCCGCCACGTTATCTTTTGATCCGGTTGATGACCCCGAGCGAACCTCCCCGTTGCAGCTTTGGCACCCGTTCCTTTTGTTACTGGTACGCCAATTATAGATTAATCGGGTAATGCAACCATGGTTGCATAAAACTCATCCGAGTGACGATGTGCGTGCGCTGTAGCATTAGTAAAGACTAATATCAGTTTTTACAAAATTTATGGTTGTGTAGAGATGTAATAAAGCTACAGAATACAGTATCGTTAAAGTCTATATACGACGAACAAAACACAGCGACGCGTCCACTTGTTTTGGCGGCTTCTCACGACGTCTACGGTCAGTTTCTGCGTTGTCGAGCGAACGCTTGTTCCGGTTGTTTAGATGAGGCGGTCCAACTGTTGAGGCGAAACGAAGACGATCGCTATCATCTTGTCGCCACTCTGCCGTACACGTTTGCGCGCGCGTGTGAATCATAAATGACTAAGAGCATCCTCGTCACCGGCGGTGCGGGCTTCATCGCGTCGCACGTCGTGACCTCGTTCGCCACGAAATATCCAGATTACAAGGTGCGGTGCGCCGTCAAACTCATCCGTACCTGCGGACCTATTCCTCACATTTTCTTTATGCGCTGGGCTCAGCATACTCTGTGGCTGATTTAAGGGTGCTCAAGCGACGCTGCCGAAACAAGCGACTAACTTCTCTCGCGGCGAAGGTGATCGTATTAGACAAACTCGATTATTGCTCGAGTGCCAAGAATCTGACGCAAGTGCGGCAATGCCCTCGCGTGAAGTTCGTCAAAGGCGACGTGCGTTCTTTCGATCTTGTCCTTCACGTCCTAAACACGGAACACGTCGACACGGTGATGCACTTTGCCGCGCAAAGCCACGTGGATAACTCTTTCAACAACTCGTTTGAGTTTACAAAGACTAACATCGAGGGCACGCACATTTTACTCGAAGCGTGTCGACTTGCGCGATGCACTATTCGAAGATTTCTGCACGTGTCCACGGATGAAGTGTACGGCGAGAGTTCGCACGCTTCCTTTCGCGGCGACTCCAACACGGAGCGCGCCACGTTACTCGCGCCAACAAATCCGTACGCAGCCTCGAAGGCGGGTGCGGAAATGCTCGTCATGGCGTATGGGCGTTCGTACAACTTGCCTTTCATAATAACTCGAGGAAACAACGTGTACGGTCCAAATCAATATCCCGAAAAAGCCATACCAAAATTTTCAATTCTGGCCAAACGCGAAAAGAAAATTCCTATACATGGAGATGGACTCGCAACGCGCTCATACATGCACGTTCAAGACGCAGTTGAAGCATTTGATGTCATTTTGCACAAAGGAGAAGACGCGCACGTTTACAACATCGGCGCGCGCGAGGAGCGTACGGTGTTGTCCATCGCGCGAGATATTTGTAGATTATTAGAACGAGATCCGGATGAGACTATCACGCACGTCTGCGATCGAAACTTCAACGATAGGCGTTATTTTATCGATTGCTCGAAACTTCTCGCGCTCGGGTGGTTACAAAACAAAACGTGGGACGCGGGTTTGGCGGAAACCGTGGAGTGGTACGCGACGCAGGATTTGGAATCCTACTGGGGAGATATTGCGCAAGCCTTAGAACCTCATCCAGTGTTTGCACCGTCACGAGTGATATCTTTTTTGGATGAAATCGATGATATTTGTCAGCCAGCAGATAGTAGACTCGTGCAAAACGCAGCGTATTGAAGTGGTACGCGTCGTCAGAGTTGTAAAAATCCTGTCGCGCGTACCGGCGACTTTTGAAATCTCTCAAGCCCTCACTTCATAGGAAATATGTCAGTTGTCAAATCGAAATCCTCGCCAGGTTCGTTGCGAAAAAGTGCACCACGGCGTTTTGATTCGTAACACGGTGTGAAGACTTCTCGGACCACGTGCAGGTACGTTTCTAGGATTTCGTGTTTTCGGTGCACCCGAGACCGCGCGACGTCACAAGATCGCGCCGTATACGCTCGCACTTTTGCGCAATCACCACTTTGAAAAACATACAACGCCCCCCCCCCGCCCTCCCCTCTCGCTATTTTCAGCAAGGGCAAGCTCGAGTTCCGATTATACGTGACGTCGACCGCGTTTAATTTTGACTGCTCGTTTCGCAGTCAACGCCGTATTTCCGTCCGAAAATGAAAAATTAATTCGAAAACATAATACCACGATCTCGACGTTCAGACCCGAAATCGCGTTCGCTTGCACTTGTCAACGGCATTTCAATCCACGCAAACGCGGTCGTTATGCGTGCGATGAAGATCTAGGCGAGTGCACTCGCTCACGAATCCCGATGTTTTGTTCAACGTGCCGGCGCACGCGATCACGTCAATTCTTTGCATATTCGAGCTCGATCAAAACGTGTAAGCCGTGCCTTGAAAGACACAGAATACGTCAGCAGTTAAAGCGTGATGGTCTGAACGTTCGGGGTCAAACAGCAGGGCTGTTTGAGTGCACGAAGTCAGTATTTGGAACTCAAAAGTGTTCGAGTTGTAAGTGCGTCAAAGAGATGAGCGCGTTTCGTTCGAGCAACAGAACTTGCGAGGCTTGTTTGTTCAAACGCCGCATTAACGAAGCATTGGATGGTGATAAGGCCATGAATTCAAACTTGCTAACGATATTTCGCGCGAGTACTTGACTGCTTCCGAGCGCAGCGCGACCGCGCCTCGCTTCAAAAAACACAACGCTTTCGACTGACTCAACTTGCATGGCTTTGCAACCGATTGCTTTCAGCTAAATTATATTTGTATTATTACAGTACGATCTCTTTAGATTGCATCGGTTTTACTGCATGTTTTTACTGGCACCGTAAAACCTTGTTGAACGCGCGCGACTTTGAAATGGTGAAAATTTTCAGCCTCACTCGACGACGCGAAAAGCACCACTGGGTCTTTTCATGGTCGTCAGTCGGCAAGTTCAACATGTGAACGCGCAGATTTGTAACAAACGAAGAAAACGAGTCACACGCGTCTTCCAGGAAAAGCGACTGACTGTATTCCTCATTTTCAGTGTCGTGCTACTTTTTGTTCTCGTTCCGTTTGGCGCCAAGCAAACGCGACGTAAGTGCTGGAACGCGCGATCAATAGAACGGAGCGATAATAGCAGCATTAAGCTTACAAGGTCCACAAATTTCAAAGTATTAGTCACGCATGAGGCGCTACCGTTGAACACTCAAGGCGGAGATCAGCACGTGTATTCGTGGATGAGAGCGATGGTGGACATGGGCTGGGATGTGACGTACATTTACTACGTGGCGAATTTGCCGCTCGCTACTCAGCGCGAAATAACTTTGGAATTGCGAGCGAACAATATTCGAGTCTTTGGACCCTGTCCGCAGCACGACCACTTTCTCCACAGGTTTCTCGCCGATGAAAACTTTGACGTCATCTTTGAAAACTTCTGGGCAAACTTTGCGCTCTTTTCCTTCAATTTGAATTTTAACAAGATCATACACGAGCAAAAATTGAAGACGAAAATCGTGATGGTTGCTCACGACGACGTCTCTGAGCGAACAAGACAGGAAGGGGACAGTGCGGCGGCGGCTGATTTCGCCAAGTTACAGAAATTTCTTCATCACAGGGTAGACTTGATCGCCACCGTGAATGCTCGAATGCAGCAAGACTTGAAAAACAATCTGTCACCGTCAGTCTCATGTTCGAAAATTTCGACCATCACGTTTACTTTTGATTACGCGTACGATGGCGCGGAAAAAGAACAAATGAGTGCTGGCACAACTGCGGGTTGGGACGCTCGATCAGGTATTTCGTTTGTCGCCGCGCACAACCTAGCGAATCTAAACTCCTTGCGACATTTATGTCAAACAATAGCCCCTAAAATAGAAGGAGAAACAGTATGGTTGAATGTGTTTGGTTCGGTTCCGCTTCCAAATGAATGCGAAGCACGAGGACGTGTCGTGCACCACGGCGTTGCCAGTCAGAAAGAAGTAAACTCGGCGTTGTCAGGCTCTCGTTGGTTTGTTACGCCTTGTCTGTCTTCGATTGGCGTAAGCACTAAAATAGTTAGATCTTTATCTGTTGGAACTCCAGTGATATCAACTCCGCTCTGCGCGCGTGGCATGCCAGATAACGAGGATACTTCTGGCTTTCCTGTGCTCGTGCTGGAATTGGATGAATTTGCTCGTCAATTCTCGAAGATTTTTCGCGACAAGGTACTGTGGGAAAAGTTACGCGAACGGGCGATTCCATATTACCAAAAGCACTTTAGCAAACGAGCCGTGATGAGGCAACTATCTGAAATTCATCAAAGTATCGTTGCGAAGCCGGCTTTTGGCGTTTTATCTACTGAAACCAATAAGCCGGCGTCAATCGCACTTCAAGAATCGTCGCGTAAGCGTTTGATGATCATGTGGGATGTTAGTACGGAGGTGTCGTCTTCGTTCTCGTCGTTGAACAACGCTAAATACCTTTTGGACGAAAAATACTTTCTTCTTCAAGATCCTGCGACGTGCGAAGAAATGATGTCGATGAAATCAGTAACTCCCGATGTTTATGTTCAATGGACGTGGCCCGTTAAATTATCGCGCCCGAAGTGTTGCCTCGAGAATAAGTGCCGTCTGATTTATGTCGTAGCGTGGGAAATGGGGCAGCTTCCCAGATTCTGGACCGAGTTTTTCGCTCGCAACGTGGACGTGATTTGGACGTTATCTGAGTACAATGCCAAAATGTTTTCATCGACAAATGTCGCTGTAGAACGGGTGCGTATTTTGCCGCTCGGCGTAGATTGCTCGTCGGATCGAGCAAAGGTTTCTCAGCTTCAGGAAATTACCTCGCAAATACCAAACGCGTCGACCGTCTTTCTGTACGTTGGAGGAGCTTTGCCACGCAAAGCGCTGGATGTCGTCTTGCAATCATGGTGTGAGGCATTTACGTCGACCACGAATGCGGTGCTGGTGATGAAAATAACATACGCGCACGGTGGCGATGAAATACTCAAGGATATGGAACGTTTGTCTACGAGCTCATCAACGTGCGCAAAGTTGATCGTAGCTCGGGATTTCATCGAGAACATAAATTCGCTTTACGCCATAGCTGATGTCCTCGTGCATCCGGCGCGTGCGGAAGGTTTTGGATTGACACCATTGGAGGCACTATCGCACGGACTGATAGTGATTTATAATGAATTTGGCGCGACTTCAGAGTTCCTGTCCACAGAATACGCTATCAAGGTCACAGCATTCAAAGAGGTGTGCAACGCGTGGCCGTGTAAGAACAAATCGTTTTGCGTTTTCCCTGACGAAGCACGCAGTCGATGGGACGTGTGTGAGGAACTTCACGGCGAACCGTTTTGGTACACTCCGCACGCCGGAAGTCTCACCGCGAGTCTTCAGGCTGTACATCAGAATTTAAAAATCTACAAGGAACGAGCACAGTTTGGGAAAGAAATCGCATGCAACTACTTTTCCTGGAGCGCGATCGCCAAAGCTATGGAGCGCGAACTGTTTCGCGCACATCAGCATACGATGACTGTGAAAAGCGCTTTGGCAACAGAGCTGTGGCCTGATTCATCGCTCGATGCAATAATTGGACATTGGGAATGGAAACGCATGCAGCGACCAGTTGTCTGAATACAGTTCCGCGCCGTATGATTTGACAGAGTTGATACGAGCGATACCAACCTGCGTTTTGTTTGTGTTCACAGTTTCCGGTCGTCGTCAGCACATGAATCTGATTTATTGAAAGAAACGCATTCCTTGAAAGTCAGACAAATTGATTTAGTTGACAAGAATGGATTTCGGGGCATTAACTCGCTCACGCATCAGCGCGTCAAGGCTAAAGGTTGACTCACGTGAGTCAATCGTATAAGCGGGTGTGCGATCTCGCACGAACGCGCCACGAAGATGTTCGAAAATCGTGCGGCGCAAGTTAAAGTTATCAGAGTGATAACGGTCTCAACGCTAAGATCTGACTGCGACGTCAATATTTGCGAATGCGCCAGAGATGCTTCGTGATGACCAGCCTGAACTATTTCAACTCGCACGCCCGCCTCGAGAACTGCGTGCTCACGCTATTTGTAATATTGTATTTCTAGCCAGTGTACAGTCACACTTCGGAACAAGCACGCGTCGAGGGACATCGAGAGCGTTTCTGCGTTCGAGAGGAACACAACAGCAGACAACAGCGCATAGCGAATCGATTTTAAGGTTCTGAAAATGCCGTGGGCTTTTTAAATTAAAACGTGTTGTGAACATTTCATTCGTACATTAGTGATACTTAAGCTTAGCAGACTATACCTTGAATAGCAACGAGGACGCTCTTCACACACTTCAAAACTGAATGCGTGCTCCGTCAGTAGTCGCAGTGCGCACTCTAAAGCCTGAAACGTTTAGACTTAGCGGGGCTGGAGAGTGGGGTTCCTAAAATCCAAGACGTACGTAGTGGTTCGGAGATCGGCGGCGAGCGGGGTCCGCTCCACCCTGCTGGCCTGGCGCCGCACTGTTAAAGTGCAGCGGTAAAATGTTTCAGGAGCGTTCGAAGGAGACTCTGCGACGGCGGAAAATACGCAAAGTAGTGCGAGCGGTTTGTATCGCTTGCGCGTGCTTTTACTGCCACACGTTGTCCGCTCGAGGGTTGTACGCTCGCAGTACGATCAAGATGAACCCCGTCACTCGTTACCCATCGTTGGAAGAGTGTGCGTTCTGGGGAACCTCCGAAGAAATTTCCTTGAGACAACTGCTTCGAGACCGATTAGCTGGCGTTCGCCACGTTCACGGAAACGAAAACGTGGTGAATGCAACCCAGTCGAGAATATTTTTTGCACTGAACTTGCACGACGCCGAAGAAGTCACGCCGTATATTTTATCAGCTATACTCAAAGCGTGTCTCGTCTACAACACCACGGACGATTACAATTCGTGTTTCATATCTATTTACGAAAGTGGTAGCGTCGATGGCACGCGTGATTTGCTACGTATGTTCGATGAAGATTTGCGTACGTTGGCCGTCGCGCGCAGGATCGTTTTGGGAGGCCGGGAGCGAACCCGAGAGCAACATAGAATAGCATTTCTGGCAGAAATGCGCAACATGGCTCTCGCTCCGTTCTACTCGGATCCAGAAAGCTGGGACGAAATTGTTTTTATTAATGACGTCTTCACGTGTGCGAGTAGTATATTGGAGCTCATAAATCAAAAGCGTTTTCACGCGGCAGACGTCGTGAGCGGTATGGATTACGTCGAACACGAAAAGCAGGGCGTTTTGTTTTACGACACTTGGGTCAACAAAGATATGAACGGCCAGAGCTTTCAGAATGCGGTTCCATTTATCAACGATGAAGCGTCGTGGGAGCGATACCGCAAAATGCAACCTTTTCAGGTATTCACGACATGGGCTGGTGGCGTCGTGATTTCTGCTAATCTCTTTCGCAGGTTTCCTGTTCTTCGTTTCCGACACTCAGGTGCATTGGAGTGTGCATCCTGCGAATGTGAGCTTTTGCTGCGTGATTTATGGCACCTTTCCAGCCCGGACGGATTGCGAGTGCTAATTGTCCCTAAAGTATTCGTCACGTACACTCGAAAGGCGTTCAAAACCGTTGCCAATCAATTGCAGTCGCGCGTGTTTATCCAAAGCGTATCACACGAAAGTGATCGTTCGCACGTTGTGAGCTTTAAACAACTGCCCCCACCAGCATTTTCCTGTTCGGGTATGGAATATTACGGCGAACAAATGGTGGATTTCGAAAGGCTTGTCACGAGCAGTCCCTGGGAATGGTGGTACGCAACGCATTGGGAACTGATGAAGCATCGCACGACGAATGTCACCTTACATTCTGTTTTGAGTTCCGCACTTGGATTCTATAAATTGAAGTGCGCGCGCACAAATGAAAACCCGGATCCACTCTCTAACAGTCGAATTCCCAAGCTGTTTAATTTCGTTATACCCACTGATGAACCGACAAAAATGCCGCACATGGCGTTCATGAATACTCTGGAGTGGATACGATTGAATCCGTGTTTCGATGCGCGCATTTATAGGTCGTCGTCGGAAACTACTACCGCGTCTTTCTCAAATATACCTTCAAACTGGTCAGCAGCTTTGAATTCCATGGTAGGGCTTAGAGATCCATTCTATCGTGTTTTGGACTCGTATGATAGATATAGAATAGTTGGTTTCATTGCGCTGTACTTAAATGGTGGTATTTTCGCAGACTTGGAGACGGCGCCGACGAGGCCTGTAAATTTGACAGAATTTGTGGAAGATTTTGAAGCTTCGTTCGACGAAAAGTCGTATGGATCTGGGCCTTACGTCGCTATAGCTACCCCTCGCGCGCCAGCTTTAAGAAGGATCATCGATAATATGCTTCTTTCAGTGAATGATAGAACGAATCAAGTGAGAAAAGTTGTGCAAGGCACCGAAAGTACGATGAACGTTGCGACTCTGACATACGACGCTGCAGCCGATTCGGTGATGGATACCCTGACATCGCTGAGCACTGGTTACAAGCAGCTGATTACTACTTTAGGATATTTGGAAAACTCAGGAAAGCTAGCTGAACTCGTGACTTTGCGCTTGTACGATAAACCTTTGAATTTGGCTCATAGGTCTCTTTTCAAATTGTCCGACGGAGAAATTCTATCCGACGGAGAATTTTTGGTGAGTTCCAACGGGCAGTTTTCGGACGCGGTGGTTTTGAATTCATTTAAGCAGGACGACAATCATAAAGAGGTTTTTGATCTCGCTGCGGGTCGTAATAATCGAATGTTGTTCCTATGGCTCAGAACATCAAAAATATTGGGTTCGCGTGCAAGCGACACGGGGTGCCTACAGATCCGTTCAGATCTAACACATCGTCTTGAAGGCGCGGTCTGGGAAGCTTGTTGGCCGAAGTCAGAAGAACTTGGAAACACGTACGTGTCGTATGAATCTGGTGACCTTATGGTTTACACCACTCAACCGAGTTGTTTTTCAGCTACGGAAAATCGAAGAGTGCTTTGGGCGAGTGATAAAATCCCCGGTGAGCTCAAGCTGAACAGAACTCTGCACTCGTTTGAGTTGAGACTTTCACCAGCGGGTGAACTGCTATCGGTTACTGTTCGTGAAAAGGCGACAGTCTCGTTGGACTATGCTCGCCAGCGGTGCACGGTGGATTTGTTTGATCTTCACACGTGCAACAATTACGTCAATCACTCGCTTAGGCAGCTCATGAGATACCGTCAGCTGTGTGAAGCAATACACTGAGTGATAGGATAGAATAGACGGAGTTTCGAGCGTTTGAGGGCGCAATCGGTTGTGTTCAAATACAAATTGTGCGGCAGAGACGATCGACTTTACTGAGCGCGTGCTAGAAGTACACTGTGAAGAAGTACTTGTGCTTCGAATAGTTAGACTGTAGAATCTGTGAAAATGCCAAAGTGCTTAATGTTAGTAGTACAAGGATGTATGACCTTTGATTGTTTCAGCGGTCCTGACTGTTAAGTAAACGAGCCTCAGAAGCGCATACCATCTCTGCGATGAGCTGCGATAAATCAGTTTCCGGTTGCCAATCGAGCAAGCGGCGAGCTTTGCTCGGTTCACCCACGGTTTGAGTTGGCTCGATTGGTCTAAAAAATTTTGGATTGACGACGACAACGACAGCGCCTGTCGCTTTATTAATTCCGATCTCTTCCGCGCCACTGTATTCAAACTCAATTTCCATACCTACTGCTTTGAACGCAAAACTAACAAATTCACGCACGGTGTGCGTCTTACCAGTCGCCACTACAAAATCTTCAGGTTGTTCGAGTTGTAACATTTTCCAAATACAATCAACAAAATCCCGAGCGTGTCCCCAGTCACGGCGCGCATTCAAGTTTCCGAGTTCTACTTTATCCTGTAAACCGTGCTTTATTCGAACCGCTGCATCTACAATTTTTTGAGTCACAAAGTTCGCCCCGCGTCTGCTTGATTCGTGATTGTATAAAATCCCAGAGCACGCTCGCAAACCGTACGCTTCCCTATACATGATAACCGCGCGGTGCGCCATGAGCTTGGCATTGGCATAAGGCGAACAAGGATACGTTGGCGTGTTTTCATCTTGAGGACATATTTGAGTTTTACCGAATATTTCAGATGAAGAAGCCTGAAATAGTTTGATGGCTGGATCTACGGTTCTTATTGCCTCAAGAACGTTGAATACGCCTAATCCAACGGATTTAACCGTCGCCAAGGGTTGCTGAAACGACAGGTGCACGCTTGATTGTGCAGCGAGGTTATATATTTCGCATGGTTTCACTTCCTGAATTATGCGCACGAGCGCCTCGAACTCACTGATATCTCCCTGATGCAGCACAAAACTTGCGCGAAACACTGAATCTTCTCTAACGATGTGCTCCAGGCGTTCAGGGAAACTTTGCCACGTGCTGTGCGTCAAACCATGCACAATGTAACCTATTTCGTACGAGAAAAGTCGTCATCATGAACATCAAGAGCAATAGAATTTATAAGGCCATACCTTTTGATAAAAGCAGATCAGCGAGATAGGATCCCGTTTGCCCAGTTACGCCAAGAATGAGTGCCACTCTTCGCGTGCCACTCTTCGCGTACATAGACGAATCCATATATTGTAATCTAACGAGGAGCAGTCCTTTCTACTAGAATGATGCTTTCTTAAGCACGCGCCCTTTTGTGCAGCTCTTGATGGACTCAGTTTCTTATCGTCAGCACGACGACAAGACGAATAGTTCTTGACAAGATGTGCTCTACATTTTTTGCTATCATGCTCTAGAAAATGCGTTGATAAGACGATGTTGGATTACAAAAATCATCTTATGGAGCATGAGCTATGTGCTCTCGACGTGTCTGTCTGTACTGCGTTTTGTAGTCGTTCAGCGGCTGGCCTTGCAATCTGCTTTTGTCATGTTGTACAAGTGGCAGGGATTCTCTTGCAATTAAAATATTCCAGCGCTATGTGTCATTGTCAACCCCCTCTACGGTTTGATACCAAGAGTTTTCCTAAATCAGTCCACGCTGCAAAATTACGTTGCGACTCGTCAGTTGGAATCGTCCCAAGAAGATGAAATGCGTTGCGTGCCAGTAACATCCTTAACGACGCGAAATCTGGGCTCAGGGTTCCACGTGGCCGCATTACCATGCTTCTTTGACTCGTGTCGAATGTGGAATATAGTTGTATTCATAAGATGCACGGCCGCGCCGGCAGATAGCCAGCGAGCGATCAAGTTGCTATCACCAAAATTATGACCATGCCTCAACGCAAAGCCACCCGTGCGGAGCCATAACTCGCGCCGCGCCATTTGAAAATCACCGCAGTCCGTTATTATAGATACATCCATCAGACCAATCGGACCCAAAGGCAAATCCTGAACGCGTTTCGTTTGTACAATCCTCGTTCCTTCACGACCTGCTTCTTCTTTCGAACGAGTGCTGGCCATAGCTTCACCTTGCACCTGGGAGATATCCGTTCGTCTTAAAATGACCGCATGATTGGAGTCGGGTAGCGCCTGTTGGATGATTTCATCAAGCGTAAAACGCGATGGAAGGATGATTTCTGAATTCGTCGATACAGTTATATCCGTTGTAGACTCTCGAAGAGCTATGTTACGAGCTAAAGCTTCGTACATCTTATCCTCACACGTCGCGCCAAGCTCTCGAGCACACGCTTCTGCAGAGATTATCACAGACTTGACGTTTGACGCTTGCGAAACATCCAGCGGCAAGAGCGTTATAAAAGGCAGAACATCCGCTGCGGTGTTCATGTCGACGATGACGACTTCATCGAGGACTTCGATCATTCTCCTTATAGCTATCGTTGATCTCTGCACTAAATCTCCGCCATAGTTATCGTTCCGAGTCACAATAAAACCTCCAACTGTGGGCGCTGTGCTTTTATTGACGGATGTCGTACTGGTAACTAATGCACGCTCTAAAGAACTGCGTTTGTCGCTGATTTCGTTCGGAGCATCGCCAAGATGACGCTGATCAACGATAGGCACCGAAAGCAGCGTTTTGGCCTCCATTCGAACACTGCCAAACGGTGGCCAGACGTAACCCACGCTTTTGAGATCAGCGACCCACGCTTTTGCAAGTTGTAAGTCGACTTCACCCAGAATATGAACATCCTCAACCAGTTTCGTCACCAGATCAATGTAAGCAGACGCTAATGACGAATGTCCTGCACTCGTCCAACTCGCGAGCGCTTGAAGCAATTCATCTACTCTATTATACAGGTCATCTTCGTCGGCGAAATCCACCATGTACGAGTGCGGGTTACGATATTGCGTGACGAAAGATGACGAAAATCCGAGTTTATATTCAGTATCCCACAGCAAGCGCTCGGTAATGTAGCTGCGCCAAATGTCACTCACTCTACCCGTGACCGTGACTGGAAGAAGTAATCCAAAAAAGGCTGGGCGTGAAACAATCACGGCCTGCGCGTTCCACGGCACAT
>Ga0222712_10001745_pt1 | contig 26206 bp, 26 predicted proteins | sample C33_657DmetaG_FD_165043 | JGI IMG/M metagenome (GOLD analysis project Ga0222712, IMG submission 165043) | Estuarine water microbial communities from San Francisco Bay, California, United States - C33_657D | ecosystem: Environmental > Aquatic > Marine > Unclassified | place: USA: California... | reverse complement strand
ATTATATTGAAAAATTATTTTTTGTAGTGTGTGACAAATTAGTATACTTATCAATAATATAAACACAATTAGTTTGTTTGAGTAAATCATCTAATAAATCTAATTGGTTAATTAAATACTCCTTAAAATCTTCTTTTTCATCCTCACTCATATCCATCATGGTTTCTAAAGGCATGGAATTATAAACATGGAAATTATCAAAATAGATATTTAGTTTATTGAAGAGTATAAGATTCTTCAATAAAGAGTCTGAGGATGCCGTATCTGCAAATTGCCTTACAATATTGTTTTCAAATTGAGAAGTACTAGTTTCTAATTGCTTTATGGAACCCATCCACTTGGGTTTCAATTGACCATATATATTAGTATTAGTTTGACTAGACAATTCTTGATAAAATTGGATTAGAGCACTAAATCCAATTTCAAATCCTAACTTAATAAGCTGTTCTTGTTTTTGTGAAAACGAAAAATAACTATCTAAATCATTAAAATGACTAAGTAGTAAATCCTTAACTAATTGGATGTCAATTTCTTCAAATTCATTTTCTCTATCTTCTGAAGGACCAACTTGGTAATCCAAATTGTTAAGTATGTATATTGGTAATTCAAACTGCAAGAATTTTATAAAATCTGTATTTGACTCAAAGAACAACCAATAATCTGGCTGATGATCTACAAACTGATTAGTTTGTTCATTTAAAAAAGAAAAGCAAAAAGCAAATTCATATACTTTTTGTTCATCTTGAATGGTTAATAATTTAGTTTTTAATGGGAGGAAGCGCTCAGAAACAATTGAAAAATCCATATAAAATTATTTAATACATGAAAGTAGGATAAAAATAGTTCACGGCAAAATTGATAGAATCCACAAAGTAAATAGATTACTTACAAGTGAGTCGGTAAATAGATTACTCAGTCCCCACATAATCTTTGCCCTGTTCTTGGGTTAGTAAGAGAACTGTCATAGTTTTTTGTTTGGTTAACAATTAAGGAAGATTAGGGAGCATTTGCTCCTTAATCTTAACCTTAATCAACTAAGTAAATAGATTACAAAGATGACTTTTAATTTTGCCTTGTTGTTTGTTTTTATATTGGTTTAATTGTGTTGTTAGTAGTTATTATAATGTATTTGGTTTTGATTAAAAGGAACATTAAGGAGTTGTAAGCTCCTTAATTCCTTCCTTTTACAATCAAGTAAATAGATTACTAAGTTGAATTCTAGCTTTGTCTTGTTGTTTGTTTTTTTGTACATATATGTTTAATTGGTTTAATTGTTGTTAGTAGTTATTCATTCGGGGAGCTTGCTCCCCGAACTTATTTGGAACTAATTGGTATACTTAAAATTTAATAAAATGGATAAATTAAAATGTGTTCACACACACATCAAAGATTGCATCGGATATGCTAAAAATTCAATAATAACCGATGAATACAATTTATTACCCTTTGATAATGTTCCAGATTATGCAGAACACATTATTGAAGATGTAGTTATGATAAGTAAAGCCTGTGAAATTTGCGGAGAAAACGAAATTCTATATGAGTATTTAGATGAACCACTAATATTAAAAAAAGGGCCAGAACCTATTGTTATTGGAGGTATTCAAATAATTGAAAACAAAAGTAAATTCAAAACAACGGTAATAATTCAAGCTAATTATGAGAAATACTTCCAATTAAACAGAATAAAAGACATTTCTGTATTTATAATAGATAGCAATAACAAGCTTTCGAAAGATAATATTGAAGTAGTTTATTCAACAACGTAAATAGGTGGTAATGCCCCAAAGTAAGTTTACATCCCTAAATTATTTTTTTTATGAATCAAACTATAAATAATCCGCTACTGGAGTGCATGACTCAGATTTTTGAAAGAAAAGACAAATTGTTCAAACAGGTAGATGAACTAAATCATTTGCTTCCTCAATTGGAGACAGTAAAGAACTTCTTTGATGTTGATGAAAAAGTTGCAACGGTATTATCTGTAATTATATGCGATCAATTAATGGGTGATGCCAATTCTATAAAGCGCATTATGAAAAATCTAGGTTTTACGCCAATAGACCATATCCATATAGCAAACAATATAAAAGAATTAAAGAAGAAAGGATGGGTAAAACTCTCAAAAAGAAGAAATTATGGTGGAGATGAATTATCTGTTTCCAAAGAAGTAATTGATGCTATCATGCACAATGACAAAAGTAAATTAGACACACCCCTACCAGCCAATTTAACAGAAGCATTAATAGCTACAAGAACATTCATAAAAGAAATCATCAATGAATATGACAAATATGAAATCCTTGATGGCATATTAACCTATGTTGAGAAATACGATAAGTATAGTTTTTTTGATGACCTATTACACAGTGACAATAAGCTTACTGCTATGGAGTTAGTAGTTGTCATTTGGTTGAGTTGTGAATATCTCTATGATAAAGAAGAGTTTGACTTTGATAATATCATAGAATTATTTGCCGAAGACCCAAGTTCAGGCTATAATTTTAAACAACGTATCAAAAACAACAAAAGTGTATTGTTTACTGATGAATATGTAAAGTTCAATAATAAAGCATTAGGGGATTTCAGTAATGTATCATTAGGAGATAAGGTTATTAGTGCCATAAATAAGGAGTGCACTAAAGTAAGCACTAAAAAATTTAGTAGTAAATATTGCCAAGTAATTGAACCTAGTAGCATTACAGAACAAGCATTATACTTTAACAAAAGTAATCAAGAAGCAATAGACACCATATTAGAGCTTACTTCAGAAAATCACTATAATCAATTAAAAGACCGTTTTAATGAACATGGCATGAATGCTGGACTGACCATGTTATTTCATGGAGGTCCTGGAACAGGGAAAACTGAATTAGCAAAGCAGCTAGCCAAAAAAAATAACCGAACACTATTATTAGTGGATATTTCATCGGTAAAAAGCATGTGGGTTGGTGAAAGTGAAAAAAACATCAAAAAGGTATTTAGTGATTATAAACAAGCATTGGATTACTATGAGCAAACCCCTATCCTATTCTTTAATGAAGCTGATGCTGTGATTGGCAAACGTAAAAATGTGGAGAGTTCGGTAGATCAAATGCTAAATGCGATGCAAAACATCATTTTACAAGAATTAGAGGACTTTAAAGGCATTTTTATTGCAACGACCAATCTAATTTATAATCTAGACAATGCAATTGACCGTAGAATCTTATATAAACTAAAATTTGAGAATCCAGATCAGGAAACTAGGTTTCAAATACTATCTAGTCAATTCCCAAGCATAGATGCCCAAATTATAAACCAAGTTGCAGAAAATCATGTTTTAAGTGGGGGGCAAATTCAGAATATTAAAAAGAAATACCTTGTCAATAGCGTACTATTTAATAATCAAAATAAGGAGGAAGAATTTCAAAAGTACATAGCAGAAGAAACCAATTTTAGAACTATCTCAAGAAATTCTATCGGATTCAAAAAAACAGCCTAATATGAATAAGTTTAAAAATTACCATTCGCTCACTTCGCTACTATGCGACAATGGATTATTACTAGTATCTAAATTAGGTACTAATTTTCCTTTTGTAATTCAAAAAAACAGAACATTTGGATTGGTTATCCAACATGGCAAAGATGTAATCTATGATTTTCGATATGAGATACCCAATCTAGATTTATTAGATGTACAACATATGTGTACGTATTATAGCACCCGCCATATGGATAATCAATGGGCTATAGGCATACCATTTAAAGGTAAAAGTTTAAAAAAGGAACTGGATGAACATTTCACCTATTATTCTATTCATAAGCAGTTTAGTGAGACAGACTTTCCACCAAACTTTGAAGAATATGCCAGTTTAGCTATTACAACTGGATTCCCAGAGTAAAGGTTTATTTATAAAGTTTAGATACCTTTTTAATTTCATTAGCAATAAAATCTCTGTACGACTGAGGTGCTAATACTTCTACCCCATCTCCATAGCTTAATATTTGCATCGTCAACTCTGGTGAATCGTAAACATTTATAGAAACGATCAAGAAATCTTCCGACTTTTCTTTTATAGTTTGTGTGGAATGTAATGGCTGAGATAAGATATAGCCAATATTTACCTTGTTGAACTTTAATAGTAGTTCAAGAGGGGGTTCATTTTTTAAACGTGTAATTCCAAAGCTATGTTTAAAATACTCTTGAGTTTTAAAATTAGGATCCTTCTTATAAGAATGAACGAAATTCAAACTCAATTTTTTGATACGATCCAGTGGCAGCGTCATGATTCTATCATTGACATTATCAAAAGCAACCAAATACCAACGATTTCTAAATTCCTTTAAAACATAAGGCGATACCGTATAGGTACGAACCTCTTTTAAATAAGGGCAATAACTAATATCAAGTACATTTTTTTCCTTAATTGCTGCAATTAAGTCATCTATATAAACCGTACCTGCATCCCCATTAGGAACTTCTAATTGCACAAATTTAGAAGCTGCTACATCTAATCTTTGAGAAATATCTAATTTATCGATTAGTTGCTCAAAATCATTTAAATAGGATGTTCCTTTAAACAAGGACAAGGTAGATAAGCTCAATTCAATTAACAGTAATTCTTCATCGTCAATATCTATATCTTTTAAAGAAAAAGGGTATTCATATTTGTAAGCTCTAATGCTTTTATTATAATCTATGGGTGCACCTAGTTCATTTCGCATAGCATGGATATCTTTAGTCAACATTTCTAGGGAAATTTTGATATCCGTTTTATTAAAAATTTCTCTACGCAAATCCTCTTTAGAATAATTACGCATGGTATTATTGAGGCAATTATCTATTACCCTATAGCGCAAATAGGCATTCTTGTTTTTTGGCATGTTTTATTGGTTGTTCATAAATTTAATAAATCCTTATGTAATAAAAAAATTTTGACCCTAGGTAAATACCTTACCTAGAAGGCATATATTTTTACAAAAAAAAGAAACTATGAAACTTTCCCGTTCAAAAATTGACCTATTCGTAGAATGTCCAAGATGTTTTTATCTTGACATTAAAATGAACATTAAAAGACCTCCTGGATTCCCATTTAGCCTTAATAATGCGGTAGATCACTTACTTAAGAAGGAATTTGACATTCATAGAGCAAAAGGCACACAACACCCTATTCAAACAGGAATTGATGCCATTCCAGCCCAACATCCTCTTATTGACCAATGGAGAAATTCATTAGGCGGAGGAGTATCCTATTACGATGCGGCTCATGACTGTACTCTATATGGAGGAATAGATGATTTATGGGTGTCTAGTGAAGGCATTTATCATGTAGTAGACTACAAAGCCACAGCTAAAGACGTTGCCGTTTCTGAACTACCGGATTGGGCAAATGGATATAGACGACAAATGGAAATATATCAATGGCTGCTTAGAAAAAATGGCTTAAACGTAAGTAATACAGCCTATTTTGTATACTGTACAGGAGATAAAAAATGGAGCGACTTTAATAATACACTCCATTTTGAAACGCATTTAATACCCTATTTAGGTGATGACTCATGGGTAGATGGAACAATTAGCAGGCTTTTCGAAATATTATCCAAAGAAACTATACCTGAACATAATCCTAATTGTCCACATTGTAATTTTGTAAAGAAGCAGATTCAAAACTAATAACAATAATTATTTAATTGAATTCCAAAATGTAAATACGAATGGATTAATTTGTGCAATTTCTAACTCGATATATTCTGCTAATTCTTTTGGGGAATATTCAAAAATACTTTTTGGTAAGTTTTTAGAAATAGAATAATACGCTTTAGTTTGAGGTGGATTGATTCTATTAAAATTAATTGAATTTTTCAATTCTTCTATTCTATCTCTTGTTGAAGGATTTAGTTGATTTATACTTGAATTTATATAATTTTCGGAAGCAGTATTAACTTTAACCACTGAACTTTGAATCTGATATCCAATTTGCAGATTTACATTATTAAAACTGTATTTGTAATTTAAAAAATCAATTTGAATTAAACCCTCTCCGTTATTTGCTGAACTTCCATAAAAAACATTATATAAATTTCTATCCAGGTTTAAATTATCCTTGACTAATTTGAAGTAAAATTTTTGCATTTGTCTAACCAAACCATTTATAGCAATATAATTGATTTCATTTGATACAAAAACATTATTCAATATATAATCATCCTTTTTAATACTAGTGTTATTAAAAACCCATTGCCTTACTGTAATATCACTATCCATCCATTTGAGACTATCAACAAGTTGAGAAATGGAATTTAAATAATCATTTAAAATATATTTATCTCTGTTGCCAAAAAATAAATAATTTTTAAAATACTTTCTAATTGTTATCAAAAGTAATTCATAAGAAACATCAAAAAAATTATCGTCAGATGACTTATCTTCAAGAAGCGAAAGATAAATATAAAACCTCTCCCGATTCTCAATTAGATTACTTAATACGCCTTCTTCAATAATATTAAAATATTTTGGAAGTTGTGTTTCAGATTCTGAAGCTTTAATCTTATTCTCAATAACCACTAAAGCATCATCGCAAACTATTAAAATATCAATATCATTAACTTCAACTAGAGTATATTGAATATTAAAATTCAAATTCGATTTGGTAATATTTCTTAGGATTTTTGTTTTTTCATTATCAGACAATGCTTTACAATTTTCAGAAAATATCCAACCAATAGTTTGACTATGTACTTTTTCACTATCAGCAGAGGAAATATAATCGAAGAACGTTTTTTTCATAAAATTATATAATTAAAAAATTACTAGTTAATAAGCTTTTCAAGTAAATTTAATTAATATAGTTAATTAATTTTAAAATATTCAAGACAATCCACTTGATATCTATCTGCTTCTCTCCTCGCCTCTTTCTCATAAGGATTTTCCCAATAACCTAGATCCCTGGTATATTGATCATACATTTTGGTAAACAATCGATTACGTTGTCTCGCATGGATATACTCATGTATTATGGTATTAGTTAACTGCTCTATTGTTTGATGATTATTGACATAAATTACTATTTCATTATTTGCAGCATGGTAAATACCCAATGCTTTCTTTGATAAATGATATTTAACAACAATACTTGGTTTACGATTTGCTTTATGATCAATATTAGCATGACACCAGTCTAATACCAATTTAATAAAAGATGACTTACTAATTGCTAATTGGCTTATTGGGGTAGTTTTCTTTTCAAAAACCCAACCGATTAGCCCGAGTAAGATCAATAAGCAAGATACCAAGAATAAAATTTGTAATAATTTCTCAACCATAGATTCTATTGTAATTTAAGCATTTTAGTGTTTTTCAACGAATATACCCCCAATCCTATTCCTATCAGATGGACTCCATGCGCTACATCATCTTTTAAAACCATCAATCCATATACTTCAGATATAGTGAGTATCCAAAAGATGATTCTACCAATATTAAACCTTATATTCCAAGTCAATAATGCACGTACCATCAAGTAATAACACAAGCCTGATATTCCAATAGCAGGCAAGGTCAAACCAAGTATCGAAATAGGTAAATAAAGTAAAGAGATGAATACAGTAAGCCAATACAAATAGCGTATGCTATAAGCACTATTAATAGTGCATGCCATTGATCCTGCAAAAAGGAGAAGATTAATAAGAAAATGGCTGGCACCATTATGCAGAAATCCACTAATAAGAGGATTAAGCATCAATAAAGGCTCTATACAAGTGTGGTTAAAAATTGCCAACAATAATGTATACACCAAAAAAGATCCGATACAAATGAAAGCCATTGTCATTGTCTTTTTAAGTGCATTAACGAAAGGTAAAATAGTTATATACATAGTAGGTGTTTATTTAAAATCAATTACAGTACAATTTCTCCATTTTTTATGTGTTTGAATAGATACGCCAACATCCAGATACTCGCCATATAAAATGATCTTCCTATGCCCTAAACTAGGCACTCCTTCGTCAATTAAAAGCGACAATAAAATATCTATTGGTCTGTTTGATCCATACTCACAGCACTCAGCCCAATAATCATACGGACACTTTCGTCTGTCATGGCCAACTATACCTAAAGTGCCCGACTCTAAGGCAAAGCATGTAGCGGAGGCCTGCATGGTTTCATTAGGATAAAACAATCCCATTGGGCTCATGGCATGTAACTCTTCAACCAAACTCTTAGTATTTGGATTGTCTTTCCAGTCCTCTATTCTACTTTCTATATATAAAAAGGAAAATTGTTTTGGATAAGCCCTAACCAAATTCATACATTGAATAACTAATTTTTCATCTGCAGATAGCTTATTGAATTTAACCGCTGTATTGCACCTGTCTAATTGATCCAAATTAAAGATCTCTTGAGCATAACTTTCCAAATTATTGGCTAAGAGCATGAATATTGCCAATATGAATATTCTATAGATTTTTGAAAAAATTGATTTGTGCTTCATAAGAACATATTTAGAGGTTAGAGATAATTAAGATGCAGTGCTTAGTTTCCATGAAAGAAATCTGTTTACCGATGGGCAAGGCAAAAGTGCTTCAAAGTCATTTGAATGATGAACGATAGAGCATACGTCATTAGTATGCAAAACTTTATATTTTTTTCTTTTCAAATAATGATGCGTATTAAATTTGAATAATTTAAGTGCTGAATTAGGAATTGGGTTAAATGAACACACATAACTATTTTTAGTTTTAGAAAGATTATAAATGTCTATGTCTGGCTCCATATTAGGATCTTCATACCAAATGGTTTTAGCCAAATGAGTGTCTATTCTCCAGAAACTATATTTTTCTAGTAAAGGAAAAACATTATCTGAATCCCAAAAGATATTTCTATCCAAAAAAAGCGGATAGGTGTGATCAAAGGATTTGATATTATTATGGGCGAAAACCGCAAAATTACCATAACATGTTAAACCCTCTTGAGCAATTAGATAATCATCCATTTCATGGGCCTCACGGATATGCCACAAGAAACGGTTGGTAACAACCGGGGATTTAACTACCCTATTTCTAAAGTCACGCGTTAGAGGAGATTCATACTTTTTCATACCATCAGATTTATAGATTAAACAAACACTATAGCAATTGCGCTATAGCTAATAAGCATATATAATCTGAATGGAAGTATTGATCTAAATCATTTTATAGGCATTGAAAAACAAAAGTAGTAAGGCACTTAGTAATCTATTGGCATAGCGGCTTAATTTCTTTAAAAACATCAACTAATATAGAAAATACCCTATCCTGAATACCGGGAGCTTTAGATGCCCTGTTGCCTGCAATATTTATTATAAAATCCTTATTAAAGCCCGTATATGGTTTAATAAAAGCTACTATAGATTGCACCGCATTGGTATCAAATGAGCTCAATAGCAAATAGGGCTTATTAGCCTTTTTACAACATGAAATCGTAAAAAGAGTTCCTTTAGATTTACTATCATCTGAGAATAGTATATTTATATCAGCCCATTCTACATTCATTCGTGTACGAATAGTATAACCAGATGATGAAGTTTCTTTTAAATGATACTGAGATTTCAACATTAGGTTTGAGCCCAACTCGGTTTTAAAACCCTTAGGCGCAAAACCACCTGTATTAAAACCCACCTCTTTAGCTGCCATCAACCCTGCCATATCAGCACCTGTTTGACCACCTGAAATGATTAAAATTGCCATAGTAAGCAAAAATTAATAGGCAGATGGTAATCAATTTACATATACTGAATTAAATATAAATTTTTTTTATTCAAATAACTATAATTAAATTTATTAAAAAAATATGTTTCAAATTAACGATCCAAGAAATATTATACAAGCATTAAGTTGTAATGATTTAACAACTTATGAATTAAAAAATATCATTAAATCATCTAATATAGAAGAAAGAGATACTGACAATCCAATTGCAACAGCATTAATAGATATATTATACATAGAAAAGCTAATTGACATTAACGAAAACTTCGAATACTGGAATCGAAAAGAAAATGATGAAAAAATAAGTATTATTGAAGAATACATTCATAAAATAAAATTTGATACAGAGGTTCTATGGCAATTATTAAAAATAGTTAGTAAAGAAGATTACAGAATAGAACTAATAATAAACAAACTATATGAGAATTTAGAAGTAGGATCAATAAATATAGAATCAATCAATAAGGTTATACATAGTTTATTTCAAATAATTCCAATTAAACAAATACTGAATAATAGAATTGAAAATGAATATATAATCAAATTCATTCATCAAAACTTTAATAAGGATACTTTTAATAAAATATGTGAAATAATATTAGAAAATGATTCAAATTTACTAAATCAAATATCTGATGAATATGCTAGAATTATAATAAACAATAAACATGAAAATTATATAGTATTAGATAGATCCGAAGCAAATATGAAATTCTATGTAAATTCAAATAATGAATATAATATAGAATTCATAAAAGGTTCAATAGACGCATGCCCAGCTAATATAAAGTATATCAACAAAAACTATTTAAACAATAATGAATTCTTAGATTTTATAGTAAAAAATCATAATTATCTAAATAATTATGTGTATGAAAATACAACAACGACAGATAATGCAACTTTTATAGAACAAAAAAGCACAAGATCTCTTATTGTAGACTATTTAACGAATGGATATAATAGCGAAGCATATAAATATATTATTTCAAACTATAAAAATAACCTTGAAGATAAATTAGATTACAAATTATTTTTTAAGGTTTGGTATGATGAAGAATTTAATGATGACAATGGCAACAATATAATAATATTAGTATTAAAAAAAGATGATTTATTTTATAATATGTTTGGTGATGACAAAGAAATATTATTATTAGATGATTCAACTTCATTTAATTTTAACTATATATCAATAAATCTAAAACAAGACCCAAATTTTATCCTCAATCATATAAAAAAGAACAATCCAGAAGATGTAATTAAAGATTCGCTTTTTGACATCAATACAATTTTACCTTGGATAATAAATACAAGAAAAAATGATAAAGATAAATTCTTTGAAATAAATGATTATTGTATAAATAATAAAAAAAATTACTTCTCAAATTTGCCGGAAATTGAAAAATATGAAATCATCAATGATACCAATAATAATTATCAATTATTAGAAAAAATTCTTCTTTTTCAAGAAGGAGCAAATTTAAAATACATAAACAATAGGGAAAATATAGATGAAAAACTACTTACAAATGCAATACTAAAAAATCCAAATAACATAGCCTACTTACCAGTTGATCATAAAATTTTATTTAATAAAGAAATCTGTAAGCATGTAGTAGACCACAATGGATTACTCTTAGAGTATTTCTGTGATGAATTAAAAAATGATTTAGAAATTGGATTAATAGCTGTAAAGTCTACAGGCGATGCATTAGAATTCTTGAGTGATTCGCTAAAGAATAATAAAGAAATAATGTTAAAAGCTGTAGTTGGAAATCTAGATGGACTCAATTATAAAAATAAACTCTGTAAAAAATGGATTAAAGATGAGGAATTACTTAAGATTTTTAACGCATTTGTAAATGTAACAAGAATTAGAAATCGTATTTAATAAAGAAAATACTAAAAAAAATTAAAATACTAAAAAATTAATTATGGGAAATTTACCTGATTTTGTCTTTGAATATTTGATTACCAAAAATTACATTGGTAAAACTAAAACACTTATAATAGGAGAAAATTATCCAGGTAAAAATTATGAAAAAAGTTATTTTTACAGGAGCCTTCCTGGATGTTCATCTTTTCCTATTGGGGGAAATACCCCTTCTTTTTTTACACAATTATGTGATCAACTACTAATACCAAAATTAGATTATAACGAACAAAAATTATCTGAATTAGAAAGATTGATTAAATTTTTAGAACATGGATTTCTTTTAATCGACGCACAAAAAAACTTACATCCACCAATTAAACCAGCAAAAATCAGCTCCAAGGAAATTGACAACTTAATGACTTTTATTCTCATTATAAATCCTAAAAATATTCTTTTTCTTACTGAAAATAATCAAAATATAATCAATCATTTAAGCAATCATCATTTGTATCACAAAATAAAAGAGAGAATTATATATAACTTTTTAAAAAAAAGACAATGGTTTAGTTTCCCATCAGCACCTGCAAATCCAAATCACTTTAAAACGGAAATCGAAACTGTAAGGAAATATTATTTTTTATAAATATTTAGAGATCAAATTGTATACATGTTTTTACAAAAAAAAACATGAAACATGGTTTTTAAATAAATTTAAAATCAGAACTTTATAATTATTTGTGGTGATGCAAGAATCCACTCTTTATTCAACTTTTAGCTAATTGCAAATAAACCAATTTCTATGTTGAGAATCAATAATAGCTTGTAAAATTCCTGAAGCATTGTATAGACATGTAAATTTTAATTGTGGCAAATTAGAATTCAAACCCGTCCAAGTCGTTGTCAAGACATATGAAGAACCATAAACTCCTTGGTCATTAATACTCCAAACGCCTTGCATTGTTTTAATAAGTTTACCAGACGCATTGAATAGTTTGTATATTACTTTTCTAGTACCATCGTCAAATAAAGACATTACATATTTACTATTTGATGTAGAAATGCAGTAATTTCTTGCACCGTCTTCATAAATTTCACTTTGAAATTGTTTATTTAATTCAGCTTGTTTTTCTTCTTCAGATTTAGCATCATATGCTTCAACATTAATTATATTAGAATTATGATAACATTGCATTGAAGTATAATTTTTCAGCCAAGTACTAGCCCACAATAATAAAACATCTAATGAAGTTTTTCCTTTAAATGTTTCCTTAGTAACCCAAGATGCTAAACCTTGTGTTGCTGTTAATAAAACAGGACTAATCTCTTTCTTGGTATCTATATTTAATTTCAAAGCTAACAATTCAGTAATTTTAGGTAAAATTTTATCCTTACCTAATAAAGAATCATAAAATTGTGAATTTTCAATGTAATTACCGATTAAATAACAAAATGACTTTCTTAATTTCCATTCAAGAATATAACCTTCATTTAACCTCTTGTGTGATTTATTTCCTTCCTCTAAAAATGATATCTTACTAATTCCGAAATCCAACTCCTGTTTCTTATCAGATAATGATTTTGTTAATAATTCTTCATTAAAAATTTTTCCATCACACCAATTCTGACAATTAGATCGATTTTTAAATTTATATGTTATACTCCATTCTAAATCAGCTGCTTTACCAATTAACAAATGAGGTGTTTTGTCTTCATTTGTAGCAGTGTATATTGAATAAACACCTTCTGAATTTGGATAAATAGGTTCATCAGACCATAAATCAAATAAAGTATATTTTGAATTATACATTACATTTACATAATCCTTTCTTGTATCTGGATTCCTTTTTATTTCATTTTGAGCAAATGATTGAATTGAAATAAAAAGTAATAAAAAAAGAGCATATAAGATATTATTTTTTTTCATGGTAATTTATATTAAGGGTATTGATTTATAATTGATAGATATATTTTAGTTAATTTTCTAAGAAGTATGTCAAGGATCCGTCACTAGCAGTAATGATAATTCTATCTTTATAAATTCCAACCCTCCCAATGCCTGAACCATCTTCAGGACTCATGCAATTAGTAAGTTCCATATATTGTTCATCTAAGGAAAGCCTATCAGAACAATTGATAAAATAAAACTCATTTCCGTAGGAATTTACAAAAGTTAGACCGAATGTATTACCAGAACTAATATAACCATACTTTATTCTTAGACCTGTTTGACTGTTTCTAAAATATTTACCTTCTATAAAATCCCTTACACTTTGATTATAATTTCTATTATAATTTTGAACTGACTGTGTTAAATATGTTTTATTGTTAGACTTATATACACTATTGCTTCTTGATCCACTAACAGTATTTTTGTTTGGAACTTTTTTATTTTGAGCTAAAATAGGAAAAGAGAAAATAAATGTAAAAAATATACTTATAAAAAACTTCATAAAATTAATAAAGGAAATAAAAAAAGATCTTATCTAGTAGCTGGCGGACATTTGATATAATTAATTGTAGCATTATCGGTGCCTATATTAGATGATTTATATGAAAATTTATTACCGTTAATAATATTATTTTTAAACTCATTAAAAGGTATTTTCTTATATCTAACTTTCATATAATATAAATCACCGTCAGCAAAAAGATTATATATGGAAGGAAATCCTTTAATTGGATATATTACATTTCTAGCCAACATAAAAGAGTTCATGTATCCTTCATTAGGATCAGAATCTAAATTTTCAGGGTCTTTTAAATTAACATTAATTTCAATTTTGTAACCTGTTTTATCTCTTCTTCTTGATTGATTTCTTTTAATTGAAACATCAAAAATTAAATCAGCCATTTCATCATCAGCTCCATCTTTGATTCTAGATTCTTTCATTCTTTTTGTATCAGATTTGTTATACTCAAATTTAATCATTCCGTAATCAGGAATTATGTAGGTTTTACCGTCAAGAAAATCTACAATAGACTCTGGACTTGAAAAAATGTTAGGACTTTGTGCACTTACATTAAATGAAAAAACAAAAACAATAAGAATGGTAAAACAAAATTTCATAAGATAATTTTATAGGTAATAAAAAAATAATTAAAAAAAAGAATTATAAATTTTCAATAAACTTTAAAGAAATAGTTCCACTAGAACTCTCAATAGAATTTTCACTTGGTTTATACCTCCAAATTTTGGTTTCACCTTTATCCATTTTAACTGATAATAAATTACCGGAAAGCGAATATTTACCGGTTAAAATTCTACCGGATTTAATTCCTCCAGATACATCAGCAAACGCTCTTCCTGAAGAACTACCAAAAGCAACAACTATTATACCATTTTTATTAAAAACATAATACATATTCATCCCTTGGATATCAACAGGAATTCCACTACTATAGGCTTGATATAATCCAGCTACTTTAGAATAATCCTGAGCATATAAATTATTTGATTTATATGTACTTAAAAAGTATAAAAAAAATAAAACAAAAAATGATTTAATTGTAATTTTCATAATAATAGATTTAAAAATAAAAAATTAATTCAACCAAAATCTAATGTAACACATACACAACTTATTCCTAATCTCAATCATGCCTAATTTATTAGAACTAGGGTAATACATTAAACTTACGTACGCCTCTTTTTTTATACTAAAATTATTTTTACCACTTAAATTAATAAATCCAGTGTATCCATAAATTCCTTGATTAGCATCTTGCGATTCCAAACCTGTATTTGTAAATGAAACATTATCATATCCCCCTACATACTCTTTACCCGCTAACATTTCAATCATTCTTAAATTATAATCATAAAATACAATATTTTTATTTTCTAAAACATTTATATTTAATTTACTAAAAGTCATTAAATCATCCCAAGAATTTGTATTTGGGTTTTTTATTTGAATTCTTTTTACAGTAAATTCTTGAGATTTAGCATTGTAAAAAAACATCAAAAATATAATTAACAATAGTCCATTCTTCATAATTACTAATTTTTAAAATCAGTGATTTTATTTATTTACATTTATTTGTACATTATTTAATACTTCTTTTGACACTTTAAGAAACTTCATTAATTTAGTTTCTTTTTTTTCAGGTGTTGAATTTAAACTGTTTGTTTTTGAATTAGTATTTTCGTTGACATTATAATAAAAATTGTCTTCTATTCTAAACATGCCATTGGGCAAATCACTCAGATATGATTCTATTCCTCTATTCAATGTTGGATCTTGTTTAAATAGGTACCAATAATTCCCAATTGATTCTTCTATGGGTACAATATTATCTTGGTAATGTGCACCAACAAATTCTTTGCTGCCATTTCTATAAAATGTAAGCCTAGCTGCTCCATTTGCTTGGAATACTACTTGCCAAATAAAAAAAGTATCAACTTGATTATTTTCTGTGCTTAATAGCATTCTAAATCTATTTTGCGGAAAATGCCAAGGAGCTCCCGAATAATCTGTAGCATTCGGATATGGGTTATAATCAAAAGGCTTGTTAGAGATTGCATCCATACCAATAAATTGAATTTTAACAAACTCATTACTACCATTAGATTTTTTCATAAAAACTTTTCCAGTTAAATAATCAATAACACTTTGATTACCATTAAACATAGAATAGTACTTTCTATAATCAATTTGTGCTTGATTAGCAGGAGTATATTTTTGTAAACTTTCATTCCAATAATACATGCCATCTGCACCATGATTTTGAGGTGGATGAGCTGTTTGTGATTTTACTTTACATTGAAATATTAAAAAAAAGAACAATAGAAATAAAAAATTTTTCATGGATAGATTCATTATATATTAAATTAATGTGTGGGCCTGAAAGTTATTTATGAAACCAATCATGTGTGCCTCCAGTAGCACAACATTTTGATGCTGAAGGAGATGAACTAGAAGTTAAATAAACTTCTGCATTACATTTTCTGCATGTGTAATTAAAATCACCAGCTTTACCACAAAACCAAAAATTATGAGTACTTCCTGAACTTTTATTACAACCACTCTCCCATGGTGCTTTATCTGCTTGTTTAGTTTTACAGCAATTTGCACAGATATACCAGTTTTCACCACTAGAATAGGCTGCATTGAAAGAACATAAAGTAATGATTACAATTAGCAAATAGAAATAGTTTTTCATAAAGACAATATTTGATGTTTTAAAAAATCCTTAACATATCAAATATAATATTTATATTTTAAAAACAACATTTAATTAAGTAAATTATTAATTGAATTTTAAAATCAAATAAATCGTGATTAGTAGCCCCATTAATTGGAATCAAAATGTTTACACGATTCTGCCTAAAAATGTGAAACTAAAAATTACAATAAATTTAAAATCAGTGCTTTATAACTATTTGTGGTGACGCAGGTAAATATATTTACATAAAAAAAAGGATATTTTTTAAAGGGTAAATCATATGTATCCTGCGCTTGTGAAATTACTTAATTCGGTGTTTAATTGGAATGTAACAATTATACGAATGATGATTTTTAATGGCAGATTCATCCATAGGATAATAATTACATTTATATAACAAATAATTACTATCCAATTGGACTTTTAAGGGAATAAATGGTAACACAAAATTTTGATTCATAGATGCAACATAATAATTCGTTATTGAAAAGCTGTCATCTATTGAAAAATTCTCTGGTTGTATAATATAAACTTTGTCTTTGGGTTTAAAATTATATTTTCCACTTAGAGGTTGCCAATCAGATATAGAATTATTATAAATAAAAGAGTCATAAAAAAATATACTATTACTAGTATCTATATAATAAGCATACTTCCAATCATTAAAATTGGTATCAATTGGATAGAATTCAACAAATTGATCTTTATATTTATTTTTCTTTGAAAATATAGAATCAACACGCTTATATTTAAAATAATCATTAGTATTTGATGACAGTTCTTTATACTGGACTGTAAATAATAAAATTGAGAGAAATATTGGCAATATCCATGAAAGAAAATAATTATTTGCTTTTCTGATAACAGCAATTAAAAGAATGGTGGCAATAGAATAAATTGTAAAATATTTGAAAAGAAAAACACTATTACATTTAAAATAAAAAAACAAATATGGTATGAATAAGAATAACCATATATAAAGTGAAATCCTAAAATATATTTTTTCAAGTTTATTTTTAATTAAATGATATTCATTTTGCATGTGTGCTATCAAACTTAATTCTTTAAATAAAATACTAGCCTTGTAGTATTTTTTTGAACTTAAAAAATCATTAAGTTTAATGAACTTCTCTTCATCTTCAATCTCATCAATAATCGATATTGAATTTACATTTAAATCATTATTAATAGGCAATAATGAAAGATAATATTTAACATTTATTAAATCTCTAAAAGAATATGAATCGATTAATTTATTTACTAATTTAAAATGAAAATCATTTAGAAATTTCATTTTATCAATAAAAATAAAATTATCAAAGCTGTGTGTCAAGGCTATACTATATTCTCTATTATCAATTTTAAAAATAACTGTAAGATAATTGTAAGAAAATAATGAAAATTCAGAATTTTTCAATTTAACATTATCTGGCAATTCAGGATTTACGATATTATTATAAAATAACTGATTGTCATTACACCCACTATTTTCTAATAAATTATTAAAATCTGTATCAGGTATATATATAAATTTGTCAACGAAAATTGGCGTGTATCTGTTTTTAATATACTCAAAATAAATAGAACAATTATTTATAATATTAATATTTGAATTAACACTTTTAGAAACAATTGACTTGTATTTAATTAATGAGCCATATTCATCACAGGTTAAACAACTTGTGGATCCGCTACCATTACAATTAGAACAATCAGTATAACCTTTAGAAAAACAGTCCGAACAATTGACGTAACCATTAATACAACTATTGCAATTAATAAACCCTCTTTGGCAGAACTTACAACCTTCACCTAAACAATAATGACATTTAGAAACACCATATCCATTACACATATAACACTTCTTATTACCTTTCCCATTACAAGTATTACATCTATTTTTCTTATTACCATTACAGGAATTACAAACTAATTTGCCAGATGATTTACAATTTGGACAGATTACAGAAATTAGCGATTCTGGAATATCATAAGTATCATCTAATTCTAATTTATAATTCCAAATATTCTTATCATAATCATTTTCGAATAAAATGTTGACACCTTTTTTATTGACAGAAATGTTTTGTTTTAAATACCTTTCTTCAAAACAACTATCTATTTGAATAGAATAATCAATGATAGAAAGAACTTTTAAAATTTGTAAATCTTCAAAATTATAAAATTCTTTATTATTAATTTGTGAAGAAATATAATTTATAATATTACTTTTTAAAGATTCAATATTTAAAATTTTGAAATCTTCAATAAAATATTTTGTATCTAGGTCATTAAAATTCATAAAATAAATTAATCTCTATTAGATATTTTTTTTGATTTATTCTTCAAATCAATTAAATTATATATAGAATTGGATAATTCAGTACCTAAAAGCATTTGAGAAATTAATTTCTTGTATGATATTCCATTATTTGAATTATTAACTTGATTTTTATTTTGAGTTATCTCATTAATATTAACTTCAAATTGATTAGCTTCATGACTATTAAATAAATCATCATATGTGATCAAATATTTACTTGTAAATAGTGATAATTTTATTAGAATATTATTTTTTATTGTTTCTATATTATTATATTTAGATAGATTAATAAATTCAATAATTTCAGAAGTAACCAACATTTGCTCTTTAAATTTTAAAAATCCAATACAATTAATCCTTTTCAACAAATCTAAAAGTTCATTACAAAATTGAAGTTGTTTTAAATAGTCTGTTCTTTTATCACTTATATTTAGAATTAACCTTGAATTGACTATCTCAATTTCATTTGATCGCACAAGTAAATCATCAATTTTATTGATATTTAATAAAATTTCATTTTTTTCTAATTCTAGATAACCTACTATATCAATTATTGTAGTCAAATAGCTATATAAATTATCAGTTAAATTTGAATTATCTTTAAATAATTCAAATCCTTTTTTTAAATACGCTATATTCCTATATTTATAAAAAATATCCATATAATCGGTTTTATATAGTTTAAGACAAATAAAATAATAAATTAAAAAATAATTAAACTATATGTATCTGTAGTTATTGATTTCAAAGTTATCATTTATAAATAAAAAGTTATTTGCCCCATTTTCAAAATACCATTTATTAATTAATTTATTCAACCTTGGGGAGCCAGATCCAAGACCTTGACCACTAGGAGTATGCAATCTATATGTACTAATATTTCTACTCAAACAAAATGATTCAATTAATCTTGTTTGAAATTCAAAAGTATTAAATAATACATTTTGCTTATTAATATTTGATAAAAATGTAAAATACACTTGTTGTATATTATTTTTCACGATAAATTCTTTAATATTATCAGTGTTCCAAGTAAAATCATTAAACAATTCAATATCTATATCCTTTACAGTTTTAATTCTATTTAAATGAATTTGATTTTCTACATTAGCATCATTTATTGAAATAAGAAGGTCTGTTAAAGCAATTTTGTTATTTACTAAAAATTCCCTTTGATTATCAATCTCATTTTCTAGAATAGGAACTCTTCCATTAAAGATTGGTAATAGTTTCCAAAAGTATTTACTTCTACCATAATAGTAATTTGCAGTATTTTCTGAATGAAAATCATTACTAGGATTGAATGTGCCAATAATTAATGTTTCAGCATTCCAATTTGGAAAAAGACTATTTTCGTAATGAAAATTGTGATTTAAAAATTTATGATTACAAGGCATAATAGATATTTTTTTTAAATATATTAAAATTTTTTTAACAACAACTACCCCATCTCCTCCATTTTTTTCATAAAATCTTCCTCTATTATTTTACCCTTGGCTACTTGTTTTGCCCAGAGCTCAATTTGCTCACGGTCATCCTCATCTGTAATTTGATTTATCCATTCTGCCAAATTAGTTGACATTCTTTCAATTACATTATTTTCATCTTTAGGAAATTGATCAATAACATCTAAAGCCCATTGAATATTGAGTGTACGATTAAGACGCAGTATTTTTTCTTTAGCAGATTTTTCAAAAAAGACTTGATATATTGCGAATTTTTTCAAAATATTTTCAATGCTTTCTACATCATTTACAAAAATAGGTAAAGACTCATTAATACAAGTGCTATTCAATTGATTTACTGATACATTTTCAGCCAAGCCTTTTAAGAAAAACAATCTAGCTTCATCATTTTGGAATTGTGAGAATTGCTGTAAAGATTTTTGATAGCCCTCTTTTTCCAACATAATCAACGAAATTTTTTTCCAACATTTATGACGTTCAGCTATTTGAAAAATCTCTAAACCAGTTTTTTCTGCAAACATTAAATTCCCATGCTTAGCGAGTTCTGATAATATTTTTCCTAAAGCATCATTCATCAACCATTCTTCACTTATACCACGAGCGGCTTTTTGGGATTCTTCTAACACTTTGAATGACTCTTCTACCTTACCCTGTATAGCCAACTCTGATGATACTGCTGTTAACGCATAACTTATACCACGAGCGGTTTTTAAAGATTCTTCTATCTTCCCCTGCTTTGCCAGTTCTGATGAGATTGCTTTTATCGCATTACTCTTATGATAATCAGAACTTAAACCATAAGCGATATTTAGAGATTCTTCTAACACTTTGAATGACTCTTCTCCTCTCTCCTGCTTAGCAAGTTCTGATGAGATTGCTATTAACGCATTAATCTTATTGTAATCAGAATTAATACCACGAGCGATTTTTAGGGATTCTTCTAACACTTTGAATGACTCTTCTCCTCTCTCCTGCTTAGCAAGTTCTGATGAGATTGCTATTAACGCATAGCTCTTTTCCACTTTATCACTTATATTATTAGCGATATTTAGGGATTCTTCTATCTTCCCCTGCTTAGCCAACTCTACTGAGATTGCTCTTATCGCTGAACACATCTCATCTTTATAACTTATACCATTAGAGGCATTGAGGGATTCTTCTATCTTCCCCTGCTTAGCCAGTTCTGTTGAGATTGCTACTAAAACATTACTCTTTTCATATTCATCACTTATACCATTAGCGGTATTTAGGGATTCTTCTAAAACTTTCAAAGATTCTTCTAACTTCCCCTGCTTTGCCAGTTCTGATGAGATTACTGTTAACGCATAACTCTTTTCCACTTCATCTCTTATACCATTAGCGGTATTTAGGGATTCTTCTATCTTCCCCTGCTTTGCCAGTTCTGATGTGATTACACTTATCGCATTACTCTTTTCCACTTCATCACTTATACTATTAGCGAAATTTAGGGATTCTTCTATATTCCCCTGTTTAGCAAGTTCTGATGAGATTGAACTTATCGCTGAACTCCTTTCCCATTCATTACTTATACCACGAGCGGTATAAAGAGAATCTTCTATCTTTCCCTGCTTTGCCAGTTCTGAGGAGATTGCTCTTAACACTTTACTCTTTTCCACTTCATCACTTATACTATTAGCGAAATTTAGGGATTCTTTTATGACTTTTGATGATTCTTCTAACTTCCCCTGCTTAGCTAGCTCTGATGAGATTTCTTTTATCGCATTACTCATCCACCATTCAACACTTATACTACGAGCAGTATTTAAGGATGCTTCTATCTTCCCCTGCTTTGCTAGTTCTGTTGAGATTGCTGTTAATACTGTACTCTTTTCCCAATCATCTCTTATACCATTAGCGGCATTGAGGGATTCTTCTATCTTCCCCTGTTTAGCCAGTTCTGAGGAGATTGCTGCAAATGCTGAACTACTAAAAACTTCATTTCTGATAACACGAGCAGTATTTAGGGATTCTTCTATAACTTTTGAAGATTCTTCTAACTTCCCCTGCTTTGCCAGTTCTGATGAGATTACTGTTAACGCATCACTCTTTACCCATTCAGTACTTATTCTACGAGCGGCATTTAGGGTTTCTTCTATTACTTTGGATGACTCTTCTAAATTCCCCTGCATTGTCAATTCTGTTGAGATTGCTGTTAAAACTGAAATCTTTGACCATACAGAATTAATACCACGAGCGATTTTTAGGGATGCTTCTAAAACTTTTGATGACTCTTCTCTCCTCTCCTGCTTTGCTAGTTCTGATGAGATTGATCTTAACGCATTACTCTTTTCCACTTCATCACTTATATTATTAGCGATATTTAGGGATTCTTCTATCTTCCTCTGCTTAGCCAGTTCTGATGAGATTGCTCTTAACGCTATACTCTTTTCCACTTCATCACTTATACCATTAGCGGCATTGAGGGATTCTTCTATTTTCGCCTGCTTAGCCAGTTCTGATGAGGTTGATCTTAAGGCTTTACTCTTTTCCACTTCATCACTTATACCATGAGCGGTATTTAGGGATTCTTCTAAAACTTTCAAAGATTCTTCTAACTTCCCCTGCTTAGTCAGCTCTGATGAGATTACTGTTAAAGCAGTACTCTTATCCCTTTCATTACTTATATTAAGAGCCGTATTAGTTAACACTTCAAATTGTTCTTCATTGTATGGCCCTTTTCCCGAAATCCAATTACTTTCTAGCGAATTTGATCTTTTATACAAGATTAAATAATCTATTTTTTTTTCATTCCACTTACTAGCCATTTTAAACATCAAATAAGATGAAAAGAATTCATTCCAATCAAGAATACTTTTATCAGTTGGCAGTTGTTCATCCAAATGCTGCAAGATTTTTTTAATTGAAGTATGACTACATGATTGATCTTTACTATTCAATAATGTAAGTTCCATCAAGCATAGCATATAAAGCATAAACTTGCGTTTTACTCCCTCTTTATCAACTCCCCCAAAACTTTCAATACGTTTTAAAGCCAAATCAATATCTCCATTAGCCACCATGTTAATTATCTGAGGAGCATCATTTTCTTCTTCGTATTTTAAATCTACCAAACTTAAAGCAGCCTCTAACTGCAAGTCATAGATTTTAAGTTCATTTGCTTTTAATAAACTCAGTTGATAGAGTTTTTTAGTTGCATCAAACTGTCGAAGAACCTTCTTCTGCGTGTCGGTATATGATTTATCTTCTAACAATTGCAGCAATTCTTTACTTCGTTCTGCCTTTTTACTTTCACTGAGATGTTGAGCATAAAACTCTAATGCATAGCGCTGCTCCCAGGTTCCTTCATACTCATGCCATTTACTACAGAAATCAATGATTCTTTCCACAGCTTCATTAAGCTGTAGTTTTTTTTCTTTTTCGAGATACTCTCTAAAACTCTCGTGAAATAACTGATAATCAAGAATGTCTATGGTAAGGGGGTTTTCGTACAATACTTCTTTGAGCGTACTTCCAATACGCTGTAAGGTAGCTTCGCCCAAATTATTGATGCTTCCAATATGCGGCAAGGTGAGGTAATCTTTTGCAGCTCCAAATGCAAAGAGTCCGGCTAATAAAGCATCACCATCGGAGTCATTACCGTAGCGCTGCAAAATGGCCTTGTAATATTCATCAATTTCTTTAGGTAGAGCATTAATATCATTAAGACCAATACTTCCGTTTTCAATGGCATTGCAAAGTAGTTTTAAATAAAGTGGGTTGCCCTGAGAACGAAGTTGTACTGCATCTATCCAAATACTCTCTCGTTCAACTTCATATTTATTAGCTACTTCGTAAATGAGTGCACGTATATCTTCTTTGCTTAATCCTGCCAACTCAATTTTGGTGTGATGCTCAACTGGCAAGCTCCCCCATAATTCATCAATGGTTTTATGCCCTCCGGGGCGAGAACCATAAATAATCAGGATATTTTCAAAATTCTCACGAGGTATATAGGTAACTATATTATTCTCTGTCCCCTCGTCCAAGCCATCTATCAGAAATAAAAGCTTATTGCCATTGCTATGTTCTGCCCACAGGCGCCATTTGCTGAAAAGTTGATATTGAAGATCAAAGATCATTTTACCCTCTGCCCTAATTTCCTTGCCTAGAGGGAAAAGTTCATCAGTCCGCTTAATTAAATAGTTAAACAAATACTCCACCTGTGCCTGCATGGTACCGCGACGAATGAAATACTCCACCACTAGGATATTTTTTATTTTCTCTTTAGCTTTCAAGTCTTTAAAAAACTGAGCAATCAAAGCCGATTTCCCTATTCCGGGATTACCTTGTATAGATAAATAACCTTTATTTTTATTTATTACAAAGTGTAGAAGTTTTTCCCTTTCTGCAATACGCCCTTTAAAGGTGTCTGTCAATTCTTCTATACGCTGATAAAATTCGTTATTGCCCGATTTTTTCCATTCATGCAATGGCAGATAACTGTGAAACTCACTGTAAAAATCTTTTTCTCGGTAATGCTTGCTAAGCGGATAATTGAGCAAGCCTATTTTATCATTTTTTATATCATTAAAGAAAGCAAAAGAGGCAACATTTTCTTCATTTCGATACAGTAATAATGGATGTAAAGAAAGCTGATTAGCAACAGTACTCAAGAATACTTTGCCATCTTTTTCTTCAAGTTTTGAATTATTCAGCCAATTGAATTCCAATAATTGGTTCAAAAAAGATTCAAATTTTTCAATATCTGCCTCGCATTGTTCATCTGTAGGAGTAGCCCCATGAGCATATCCGTTTCTAAATGAAATAACATTTGTTTTATCATTGTTCAATGCTTTGTCAAGTATAGAAAACTCTTTTGCAAAATCATTAATAAGCCAGGAATAATTAGATTTTTCCAATTCTTCAAAAAGCACCCTACTAAAAAGTTGCCAAGTTCCTAATGAAGGGAGTCGCAAACCCTGAGACAGCAATCCTTTTGCAGATTCACTCAATTGATTATGTTTTACATACTCTGACATAATCACAACGGTGTGAGATTTTATGATCGACTCGAACAGGTCTATCATACGATGTACTTTCCGAAAAGATTGTACCTCAGACTCATAAAGTCTTTGGAGAGAAAGTATATGTGGATGATTCTTCATTTGAATGCTATTATTAATGGACTAATATTTACCATTTTCATGTGTAAACACGAAAAAAAGTGATTTTACACACTTGAATAAATTACTTGCATAATTTATTTTTAACTTTTAATACTTTGGCATGGTTTTCATCTAATATGCCAATCCTCGTTTTATAACTTTTTTCAAAGTACGCGATAGAATTATCCTTATCATCTATATCTTCAAAAATACAACCCTTAATGTAATATGCATCTGCTGTTTCAAGATGAACTTCTCCAAGTGTTTTTTGAAATATATCAACAGCACGTTCAATTAATTTTAAAGCATCATCACATTGATTTGACAATCTTTGGCAATCTGCATAAAACATTAATGTCCTTGCATATACTAAATCATTTTGCAAGCCTATATTATCCATATCTTGGATTGATTTCTTGAATAATTCTTTTGCTTCATCAAACTTTTGCAAACCTGTAAGTGCTTGAGCTAAATTGCGTTTCAAAGCTGCAGTATTAGAATGGCTTTCACCATAATAGTC
>Ga0222712_10001744_pt1 | contig 26212 bp, 28 predicted proteins | sample C33_657DmetaG_FD_165043 | JGI IMG/M metagenome (GOLD analysis project Ga0222712, IMG submission 165043) | Estuarine water microbial communities from San Francisco Bay, California, United States - C33_657D | ecosystem: Environmental > Aquatic > Marine > Unclassified | place: USA: California... | reverse complement strand
AACGAAGTAGGAAGTCCCGCTCTTCCTCGAGTGCAGCCAGCGCGTCGGGATCAAGATCACGACGACCTCGTGAACTCGGGTTCGGTGTTGCTGCTGGCTTGCCTTTCGCCGACTTCGCCGTTGCCGTCTGACGAGCGGCGCGTCGCGCAGCGGTGCCTCCGCCTGTTGAAGCGGTCACCGCGAGGCTCCCTCGCCATGCGGATCGGATTCATTCGCAGGTTCGTCGGAATGCAGCGCAGACTCAACAAGTTCACGATCTTCATCGCTGGCCCGCTCCTGGGGCATTGATGACCACCGACGGAACACAATCACGAGAGCGGCGATTCCAAGTGCGAGCGCAACAATCGGAAGAATCCACACCAACACGTTCACACCCGAAGCAGAGGGTGTCAGCAGGATCGCTTGTCCGTATTTCGCCGAATAGAACGAACGAATTTCCTCATCTGTCTGACCTTGCTGCACTTGTTCGGCGATCTGACGACGGATCTCCTGCGAAGCCGGGGCATTTGATTCAGCAACTGATTCACCGGAACACACCGGACACTTCACGGTGCGGGAAATGGAGCTCACGCGATCTTGCGCAGTGGGAGCTGATCGAGTTCCAAACGCTGCTACCGAAAGCGCCGCAACAGCGACAACCGCAACGGCAAGCCACGGACCCCAACGACGAATCGGTGAACCCTTTGCGAATGCTGAAGAGGAACTCATTCGATTCCCACCCCGGCGACAGCCATGCCGCCATTGTCAGCAATCACTTTGTCGAGCCCAGCGGTAGTCACTCCACCGAAGAAGCCGGCAACAACAAGGCCGCTCGGCGCAACCATGTAGGACTCAGGAACTTTGGTTACGCCGTAATCAAGAGCGATCAATCCTGTATCGCTTGAAATCACTGGCCAGGTATTGCGTTCCTTTACCCAGTAGTCACGAATCGAATCGGCATCATCGGAAAACGCAACGCTGATCACCTGCACTGGATCGCCCTTATGAGACTCCACGAACTGTTGAATCTGCGGATCTTCGAGCCGGCACGGTGTGCACCAAGTTGCGAAGAAGTTCACGAGCACCCATTCGCCTCGATGATTCGCCATCCGAAACGTGGAGCCATCAAGCGTTTGGCCAGAGAAGTCGGGTGCTGCTTGGCCGACAATCTGACTAGAAATCGGCTTGCTTGTGCCGCGGGTTGCAAGGAGCGCGATGAGTGCGATGAGCACAAGCCCCACGACGATGGCTGCGTTTCTCGCCAGTTTGCTACCACCACGTGGAGCGACGGATTCGCTCGATGCGTCCGTCATGCGGTTGCTCCGGTCGGTTCCTTTGGAGGTTCAACAGAAAGCGGAGCCGATACTGCATCGATCGGATTTCGACGACGCCCCGGGAACACTGCAAGCAATGTACCGAGCGCCATGACTCCACCGCCGATCCACAACCAAATGATGAGGGGCTGAACCGTGACTCGGACTGTCACCGAACCGTTTTCGCCATCTTTGATCGCGATCACCGACAATGCGACGTCATCAGTAACGGTTGAACGCACCGATGGTGTGCCAATGGTTTGATTGCCATTGGCGAACTTATTGAGTGACGGAGCCCATGGACCGGTGCCATCGATTCGAATCAGCACCTGATTGACGATCTTGGCTTCTTCTATCTTCACGTTCTGGCCTTCGTAGACCAACGTGTGACCAGCAAACTCCGCTGACTGTCCCTGCGTAAGCGTGAATTCCGCTTGGCGCACATAACTGCTGCTTGCGGCGAATGCGACAGCGATGATCACGACACCGAGATGAACGATCATTCCGCCGTTGGCGCGTCCGACAAGGCCACGCCAACCCTGGCGGCGGGTGGCAAGAACGAGTTGGCGTCCAGCCGAACCCGCAGCGAAACCGCCAAGTCCGAACGCCACGACCGGCGCGAATCCGCGAGCGCCGACTACGACAGCGAACACCATTGACGCGACACCAATCCATGCTGGCCATAGAAGCCGATGCCGCAAGAGCTCTCCGCTTGCCTTTCGCCAAGGCAAGACCGGTGCGATGGCCATGAGGAAGAGCAACGTCAGTCCAATCGGCATCGTCATCCGATTGAAGTACGGCACACCAACCGAAACTCGATCGTCGTTAATTGCTTCAACAATCAACGGGAAGATCGTGCCCAGAAGAATCACGAACGCAAATGCTGCAAAGAGAACGTTGTTGGCCAGGAACGCACCCTCGCGCGACAACGGAGAATCGATCCGCCCCGGAGACCGCAACCGATCGCCGCGCAAACCGATGAGCACGACCGTGGTCAGAACGATGAGGGCAAAGAAAATGATCAGCGAAACGCCAATACCGGAAGTTGTAAATGCGTGCACGGACTCGAGTACGCCCGATCGGGTAATGAACGTTCCAAGAATGGTGAGCGCAAACGTTGCGCAGAGCAACGAGATGTTCCAGACCCGCAACATTCCGCGACGTTCTTGAACGAGAACGGAATGCAAATACGCAGTGCCGGTAAGCCACGGCATCAATGAAGCGTTTTCCACTGGGTCCCACGCCCAGTAACCGCCCCAACCGAGCACTTCATACGACCACCATGAGCCAAGAATGATTCCAGCGGTAAGGAAACCCCATGCAATAAGTGTCCAGCGTCGCGTAGCGAGCAACCAGCCTTCGCCGACACGGCCCGTGACAAGCGCAGCAATCGCAAAGGCAAACGGGACAGTGAATCCGACGTAACCCAAATACAGCATCGGAGGATGGAAGGCCATCAGTGGATGGTTCTGAAGCAACGGGTTTGGTCCCGGTCCATCGAACCCAACTGGCGGCGAGAAACTCTTGAATGGATTCGCGGGACCAACCAGCAACCAGAAGAAGAAGATGCAAACAACAAGCATGGTGAAAAGTGCCCAACCAACGAGTGGGTCGGCAAGTCGCTTGCGGAACTTCAACACCACTGCAACGAGATAGCCGCCAAGGATGAGCGCCCACAGGATGATTGATCCTTCGAGGGCTCCCCACAACGTTGCGAAGTTGTAGAGGGCAGGAGTTTTCGTTGAACCGTTATCGGCGACGTACTGCAGGGTGAAGTCGCGGGTGATGAGTGCTCGCTCCATCGCGAAAGCAGCGAGGAGACCGCCGAAAAAGACGAGCGCTGCATACCAACGCGACAGTCGGACGAGTTCAGGGCGATGGCGAATCAGGCCATACCCAACAGTGACGGCTCCGAGAATTGCTGCAGCAAGACCAAGTGTGACTCCGGCACGTCCCAGCGCGAGATTCACGAGCCGCTCCGCATCGTGGTGACGGGCACCTGCCCATTCACCTCTGCCTGCTTGATGCGCTCAGATTCTTTCTCTTTATAGACCTCGCTGTGCTTCACGATCATGAGGTCAGAGTTATACGTGTTCGTTCCGTCAGCATCGAAATGGCCTTCTAGAAGAACTGCTTCGCTTTCCTTGAACATCTCGGGGGGATCGCCGACGTGATGAATCGTGATCGGTACTCCGTTATAGGAAATCTCGAACGTCACGCCATCGCCGGTTTGCTCGACGGTTCCAGGAACGACGGTTCCTTGCAAACGAAAGCGCTTCACCCCGAGCTCATTGCGCTCAGCAACTGCTTCGTCAGCGTTGCGGTAAAAGGTGGTTGCGCTTCCTAGGGCTTTCACCATGACAAAACCGCCGATGGCGATGACCGCCACGAGCAATGCGAGCGCAGGAAAACTCACGCGGCGTTTCTTGCGCGGCGCGGCACTTGAAGCTTCGCCGCCCTCAGAATCGGGACCAGTTCGTGGGGTCAGCTCCATCGACGCTTCTCCGGTGGGACTTTCTTACTGAGTCGGCGGCCGCGCACGACAGTGACGAGCGCGTAGGCACCCATACTGCCGAACACAACGACCCATGCAGCAGCGACGTACGGCCAGGTTCCTGTGGCCTCGGCAAAAAGAACTCCCGACATCACGACACCAACCCTTCGGCGCGGCGCTCAGCGATCGCCGTATCAAGACCTTCGGCATCGACTTGCTCTTCAAGCCATGCGACTCGGAATCGATGAATGACCATCCAGATGAACACGAGCGTGATGGAAACGAATCCCGTGAAGAGAGAGAAGAGCATCAAGCCTTGGATTTCCGCGCCCGAGAGAGACAGCGTCGGCGTTTGATGCAACGTACGCCACCACTGAACCGATTGGCGCACGATGAAAACGTTCGGGACAAGAAGGAGTCCGACAATCGCTGCGCGCTTGGCTCGCACTTCATAATCGGCGGCTAACCGACGAACGGCCAAGTAACCAAGCAGAAGGAGCATGAGCATCGCTTCGGAGGTAAGGCGCGCGTCCCACACCCAGAACACGCCCCATGTCGGTCGACCCCACAACATTCCGGTGGCGAGTGTGAGAGCAGTGAACAGTGCTGCCACTTCAGCACCGGCGTAGGCAACCAGTTCCCACCAGCGCGACTTGCGCCACAAATAAACGACAGAACCTATTGCCGTGAGGAAACAGCCCACATACGAAAGGGTCGCTGAGGGAACGTGCACGTACATGATGCGCACGGCTTCGCCCTGATTCGCATCAGCAGGACTCAGGATGAGGCCGAACAGAACAAGAACGCCAAGAGAAATGAGTGTGATGATCCCAAGGATCATCGTGGTGCGCGATCCAGTGGATGTCGGCCCGCTGTCACTGGCCTCGACTGACCCGACGGTCTCGGTGGTCACGATTCCTCCATCAAGGGGCCGAATCCGAAGATTCCGGCCACCACGTACACAGCGGCAAACACACTCATCAACCCGACCCACGGCCAGCCCTCAGAGGGAGTTCCGCTGAGTGCTGCCTCGAAGGCACGGGTCGATCCGATCAACACCGGAGCGAGTACTGGCAACAGTAGAAGTGGAAGGAGGGTTTCACGAACTCGGAGACCCGCTGCCACAACGCCGAAGAGGGTACCGGCGGTCGAGATCGCCGCGGTCGCGACCACGATCGTCGCCAACAAAAGGAGCCAACCCGTAATCGAAGTGCCGTAGAGCACTGCAACGCCAACGCCCAAGAGCACTTCAAGTACGAGGAGCTGGACGGCCACAGACAAGGTTTTGCCGAGATAAATGCCCGAAGGCGTCAGTCCAGAAAGGCGGAGGGCATCGGTCACACCATCGGCCGCTTCGACGGCGAACGAGCGCTGCATCGCAAGAAGCCCACTGAACAACACAGCGATCCAATAGAGACCCGGCGTCGCCTTTTCCAAAAGCCCGCGATCGGGATCGAGAGCGAAGGCAAACAGCACCAAGACCAACAGTGCGAAGGGAATGACTTGATTGAGAGCGACCCGTGATCGGATCTCAAGCTTCAGATCTTTCCGGGCGATGAGCCACGCATCACTGAGCATGATCGTCACCGCCGGACACGAATTCATCGAGTGCAACTCCGCCACCAAGCGTGACGATTTCATCAGCGAGTTCGATTGATCGATCGAGTTCATGAGAACTGAGAATGATCGTTGCCCCGGCAGCAGCAGCATCGCGAACAAGGTCATCGACGATGTCGCGGCCTTCTTTATCGAGACCAGCGTGGGGCTCGTCGAGTAGCCAAAGTTCCGGTCGCCGAGCGAGCAGGCACGCAAGCGATGTGCGACGCCGTTGACCAGTTGACAAGCGACCAACAGCGACGTCGCTCAGCCGACCATCGAGACCAAGCCGAGCCATTGCGGCATCGGCGTCGGCACTGTCAGCGCGCGCCGCACGTGTCCAAAACCGAACGTTGTCGGCAACGGTGAGTTCGTCGTAGAGACCGGTGCCGTGCGCCAGGAGCCCAACGCGATGTCGCACGGCCCGGCGATCAACCCGAAGGTCGACACCCAAGACAATTGCTTCACCTGAAGTAATCGGCACCAACCCAGCCAATGCGCGTAACAACGTGGTCTTGCCAGCGCCATTCGCTCCGCGCAAAAGCACGATTCGGCGGCGATCGACGTCGAGATCGACACCGGCAAGGGCAGGGAATCGGCCAAGCAAGGCCACCGCCCCGCGGAGGTGGACCACGGGTGCGGTCACGGACCGGAAAGTGGGGTCATCGGGCTCCATGGGGTGACCCGAGGGTAGTGGTCACTCCCGCCGTCAGACCAAGCGACCGCCCTCGCTAGGGTTCGCCCGTGCAGTTCTGGAGCGTCGTGGGCGCAATCGGTCGGTTCATGATGCGGGCTGGCATCGTGATTCTGCTGTTCGTCGCCTACCAACTCTGGGGAACTGGGCTTTCAACCGCCCGAGCCCAAGACAACCTCACCAAAGAGTTTGAGACTCAGATTGCCGAGTTCGCTCCGCCGGAAACCTCATCTGCCGCGCAACCCATCGTGACCGCCCCTGTCGATCTTCCAATTCCCGAACCGGGCGATCCCATTGCCCGCATCACCATGAAGACCATCGGTTCCGATTTCATCATGGTGCAGGGCGTGGACCTCAAGTGGCTCCAAGAAGGCCCCGGACACTTCCCACAAACACCATTGCCGGGGCAGCCCGGCAATGCCGCAGTCGCAGGCCATCGCACGACCTATGCAGCACCGTTCAACCGAATTGATGAGCTCACTCCCGGCGACATCATCACCGTGCAGACCCTGCAAGGAACGTTCACCTACAGCGTCGACCCCAAAATCGATCCCAAAGACGGCACGACGTCTGGCCATGTCATCGTTTCACCCAACGACCTTTCGATCTTGGACCAAAACTTCGGAAACCGCCTGACGCTGATGGCCTGCCATCCGAAGTTCACTGCGGCCCAGCGCATTGTCGTCACCGCGACCCTCACTTCAAATCCAGCCCCAGCCACGCCACTACCGACCTATGACGGCGTCACCACCGACGCGTCGACCGACGCACTAGCCGGGGGCGATTCCGCCGCCTGGCCGGCAGCGATCTTCTGGTCGCTCGTGACCGGGCTGGCATGGTTCGGAATCTGGTGGCTCGCCCGATTCTGGACACCAACCCTGCTGCGCAAACGCGCCGAACAAGTGTCACGCTTGAAGGACTGGAAGTTCCTCGTCACCTACGCGATTGGCACACCGATCGTGTTGGTGCTCATGTTCATCGCCTTCACCAACATCGCCCGACTCCTCCCCGCCTCCTATTAACCATGACTCTTCGCCGCCCACACACCCGCACCCTTGTTGTCCTCCTCACTGTTCTTGTCACTGCCGCCTCGCTCGCCGCTTGTTCGTCTTCATCGAAGAGTTCCTCGTCTTCGTCGACGTCGGCCAGCACGACAACGACCGCTCCGGGCCCAACGACAACAACCACCCTCGAACCCGAGGCCGGGGTCGGCAGAATTTCGTTTGTCTACGGACCAGACGTCGGCGATTGCATCGATTTGCGATCAGTGGCGTCCGGGAAGGCCGTCACCACACGGGCGGTCCCCGCCGTCGACGCAACATTGAAGACCGATAAAGACGTCATTTTGCGGCTGAATTGCGAACTTCCCCACCAGTACGAAGTCATTGCAACCCCCGCGGCTGGCCTCGCCCCCACCCCGACGCCAACCACCGAACAGTTCACCGTCGCGGCAAAGAAATTGTGCCCCGCTGCGTTCAAGACCTACGTCGGCATCGCGTATCCGAGTTCTTCGCTTGAGGTCGGATGGATTTTGCCGAGTGAAGAACAGCGCAATCGCGGCGTGCAGGTCATTGGATGCACCGCGTTTGATCCCAAAGGCAAGCTCACCGGGTCGATCAAAGACTCGAAGCGCTGACGCGTTCGCGTCGGTGGACGCGCCACGTGAACTCGCGAAACGCGATCGCGTATGAGGATCCACCACCACCACGCGCGGCAGTTCTAACTTTTTGCCTCATGGTGCTCGTGATTGCTGCCTTACTCCTCGCAGTACTACTCGTCATCGCTCTCATTGCGAACCGCCGATCCGGCCAGGTCACAGAGACCCGGATCACCCGTCGACCCGCCGAGGTCCGCTTGCCCATCGGCGCCGACGCCGCGCTGTGGTCAATCGTCGAGGTCGTTCCTGATCCCCGCAATCACCTTGCCCTCACCCGAGACCTCACCGGCGAGGTACGCATTTCAGGGACACTGCTCGATCCCGCCGTTCGCGCCACCACTCTTGTGCCGCCGCCCCGACCGGTCCCGGCTGGCGGAAGTTCGGTTCGCATTCTCACTGCTGCTGAAATCGAACGTGAAGATGCGGCTGCAGCATCTGCAGCCGCACGACTCCACCGCGCTTCGTAGTTTCTCAAGAACGCAACTTCATCGCGATTGAACGACTGCGGCGAGTGCTGCCCATGATTGCGGCGCCGCGCCTAATCCAAATCCATCGTTCGCGTCCCAGTACTCGGCCCAGGACGACTCAACCGCGCCACGCGTGAGCATGTCGGCCAACGCGCGCGCATCGTCATCGCGATCGTGTCGTCGCGCCGCAACCCAGAACAAATACGTGAGCTGCGGCCAGGCAGGGCCTCGCCAATAAGTGCGCGCAGCAAAGGTTGGTTCGTCGCGATGCATTCCGGCTGGTCCTGCGCGTCCCCCGAAGGCTGCTTGGCTGCATAGGTCTCCAAAAACCCTTTCAAGTACAGCACTATCTGCACTCAATAAGACTGGAAGCAGTGCATCAAGCGAACGAACCCGACCCGAATCCGCCGCAGAGTCGCCAGCGTCAATCCATGTTCCAAGCTCATCGTTCCATTGCTCGAGCAGACGGTCGCTGAGCGCATGTGCATTCTCAAGCAGAACGGCGTCTCCGGTCACCGATGCGAGTTCGAGCGCATTGAATGCAACAAGTGCGTTAAAACCACAACTGGCAACAACGAATGATGGATTGGAAATCGGAGAACCAATCTCCGAATGCTTAACGGCTGCGACGAGTTCGCCCTTGATGCCATACCAAGTTGCCTTGTTCCAAATTCCTGGGCACCAGTGATCCCATCTCGGACAATCATCACCACCGCTCTCCCATGGATGACAAAGCGCAATGAGTCCCTCGACTTTTGCTCGGTACTTAAACAGGAAGTTCAGGCCGGCGGTTGCACGATCAACAAGATCAGATACGTCGATACCGCGCCGCGAAAGTTCAGCTATCGCGTGCCCGAACATCGGTGGTTGCGTGATCGACGATTGCCCTTCGCGTTTCCAAAACTCTGCGTGATGCGTCGGCAAGAACTCGTAGTCGACGTGAGGCACGAACCCCTCGGAGTTCTGCGTGCGAAACAAATGGGAGAGTTCGCTGCGGGCCCGTTCCGGTTCACCAAGGTCGGCCCACGTGATGGCGTGGAAGCAGGAATCCCACAACCACTGAAACGGATACACCTCGGCGTTGGGGACGGTGTACCCCTCTGGTCGCCAGTTGGCCTCGAGTACGGCACGGGCTGCGGCCCGGACCGAGTCGGGGTCGGCCGGTAGCGTGAAGTCCTCGCCGTCGATCCCGTCGGTCACCCTCGTCCCCTTCTGGTGTCAATGTCCACGTGCGCTGTGCTTTCGTTCCGTCTCGGCGGTACCGATGGAGTGTCCATCGTGGCCGATACCTGGATCGCCGCGCTGCATCGGATCGGATTCAAGGTCCGAACGGTTGCCGGCGAGGGGAATGTCGATGTTGTCCTGCCTGATCTGGCGATCGGACGCTGGCCCGATGGCGCTGCTGGCCTTCACGGCCCTCAAGCTGCAAGCGATGCTGCCATCGATCACCTCGCCACTCAGGTCCGTGAGGCGCTCGATGGCGTTGACCTTGTCGTGGTCGAGAACCTTGGGTCCATTCCCATGAACCTCCCGGCCGCGCTTGCGGTAGCGAGGGCCCGAAAGGGTCTGCCAACGATTTGGCACCACCATGACCCGGCCTGGCAGCGCGACCGCTACAGCGATGTCACCGAACTTCCGCCTCAAGAGTCAACGCCAAGCGGTCAGTGGCGCCACGTCACCATCAACGAACTCACGTGCCAGCAGTTTGCCGATCGCGGATTCGATGCCACCACGATCTACAACGGCTTCGATGTGCACACGCCACTCGGCGATCGAGGCAGAGAACGCGCCCGACTCGGTTTCGCAGAAGATGAACTCGTGATGGTGCACCCCGTTCGCGCAATTGAGCGCAAGAACGTTCCCCGCGCGCTCGACATCGCCGAGCGACTCGGGGCGACGTACTGGATAACAGGACCTGCAGAAGAGGGCTACGGAGAAATCCTTGACCACCTCCTCACCAATGCCCGGGTCCGCGGCATCAAGGTCGTTCATGAACCCTCGGCCTCGCTACCGGACATGTACGCGGCCAGCGATGTGGTTGTCTTTCCATCGGCATGGGAAGGCTTCGGCAATCCGCCAATCGATGCCGCCATCCATCGTCGCCCGGCAATTGTCGGCGACTACCCCGTCGCGATGGAACTTCGATCCCTTGGGTTTCAGTGGTTCGATGCCGACGACCTCGAGGGCATCAACGCCTGGATCAGAAACCCGGACCTGGCCCTCCTCGACCACAACCGCGCCGTTGTCGAGTCATCGCTCTCGCTTGAGGTCATGCAATCGGCATTGAGGAACCTCCTCGATGAGGCAGGCTGGTCGCCGTGACCGATCAGCCCGACTTCTCAAATGACCCCGTGCGAATGCGCCGAGCACAGATCGCTCGGGCTGCATCGCTTGCGCAACGAGTCGGTTACCTGCTCTTCGCCATTGCCGTCGTGATCTTCTTCATCGGCTTCTTCGCTGGATTCACCGGCGGACTCGTGACGTCGATCGTCATCCTCATGGCTATTGGGTCGGCGCTTCTCGCTCCAGCGATCGTTGCGGGGTATGCCGTGAAAGCTGCAGAACGCGATGATCTCGAAAACGGCCGCTAACGAACAATTAGTTCGGCGAAAGCCCGCGAAGGCCCGACCACGCGAGACCTGCGACCTGCACTGCGAGTTCATCGGCATCGAGATCAATTTCTTTCTCGAGCCAACGACGACATGTACTTTCGCCTAATCCAACGATTCCGTAGGCCAAGAGTCGGCGACGTTCAGATTCAAGACCCTCAGCAACAATGAATTCCGCGACAGTGTCGGCCATTTGCCGCTGCACTTTGGCGGCTTGTTCAGCGAACTCGGGATCGCGTCGCACTTCGCTATCGAACAAGACCGTGAAGCCATCGCGGTTTGTATCGACCCAGTTGAACCATGCAGCAAAGCCTGCTTCGACCTGAGCGCGCGGCCCATCTGAGGCGCTCGATGCGACCGCGTCGCGAACAGCAGCGCGAAGTCGACTTGCCACATCAGCGAGTAACTCAAGAAACAGTTCGCGTTTGGACGCAAAGTGTTGGTACAGCACCGGCTTCGTGACGCCGGCTGCGTCTGCGATGTCGTTCATCGCTGCATCTCGGTAGCCCAGACGCGCAAACGTCGCCAGCGCTGTATCAAGCAGCTGCTGGCGACGTTCAGACGCCGGAAGTCGAGAACTCACGATGAACGACCCGCGAACGCTGGGTCTCAGAGACCAGACTTCTCGAGGATGTGCACACCACAGGCCGAACCGAGGCCAATGACGTGAGCAAGTCCGACCTTCGCGCCTTCGATCTGACGAGCGCCTGCTTCACCACGAAGGTGGTAACAGATCTCCCAGATGTTGGCGATGCCGGTTGCGGCGATGGGATGACCCTTCGACTCGAGACCACCAGAAACGTTCACTGGGGTCTTGCCGTCACGCGTGGTTGCGCCTGACAAGAAGAAGTCGACTGCATTGCCTTCGCTGCACAGCATGAGGTTGTCGTAATGCACGAGTTCAGCAGTGGCGAAACAGTCATGGAGTTCGACGAGGTCGAGATCTTCTGGACCAACACCAGCAAGCTCGTAGGCCTGCTTTGCTGCAGCGCGGGTGAGCGTATTGACGTCAGGAAGGATCTGGCATGCCTCTTGGTATGGATCACTCGTGAGGATTGATGCTGAAACCTTCACTGCACGCTTCTGCTGTTCCTTCGACAACGTGCGGAGCTTCTCGCCAGAAACAACAACAGCCGCCGCAGCACCATCGCTATTTGCCGAGCACATTGCACGAGTATTCGGATAAGCGATCATGGGCTCAGCCATGATTTGCTCAACCGACATGTCCTTCTGAATTGCCGCAAGCGGATTCATGGTGGAGTTGAAGTGGTTCTTCGCCGAGATACCTGCGAAGAGTTCAAAATCAGCGCCGTCATAGGGATGCTTGTGCAGGTACTCCATACCGACCTGCGCGAACACGCCAGGCATCATGTCGGTGCCGAGCTTGCCTTCGAAACCGGAGACCGCACCGAAACGACCAGCCGGTGTCCACTCGTCAGATGCGGCAGCACCGAAACCGGCACCGAGCATGCCTGCGCCGGAAAGCTTTTCGACGCCAACAGCAAGACCCATATCGCATTCGCCAGCCTTGATCGCCATGATCACGGTACGCAGTGCAGTTGCACCGGTTGCGCATGCGTTCGCAACGTTGAAGACGGGAATACCGGTCTGGCCGATCTGCTTTTGGAGTTGCTGACCGATACCTGCTGCAGCACCCATGAGGTTGCCGGCGGCGAGGATACCCATGTCCTTGATGGTCACGCCACCGTCGGCCAGCGCAGCGAGCGCAGCCTCGGAAGCAAGATCGACAACATCCTTGTCAGGATGCTTGCCGAACTTGGTCATGTTGATGCCGAGAATCCAAATGTCATCGTTTGCCATGGTCGTTCCCCTCAGTTGACCGGCTCGAAGCCGTAGTTGATGGCCTCGGTGCCTGCAGTGTCGGCGCCGATGGAATAGGTAGTGAGTCGAACCTTCTGGCCAAGCGAAATGTTCGCTGCATCGGCCGGGGTGTTCACAAGCTGACCGCGCACACTTGTGCCGCCAAGATCCACGACCACGGGAACGTAGTTGTCGGCGCCAGGCATGAAGGCGGTGACGATCGTGAACGAGCGAATCTCGCCTTCGGTGGCGATGTCGGTCTTCTTGAACGACGTGCCCCCACACGATGCACACGCATTGCGGCGATCAAAGAACTTCGCACCACAGTCGGTGCACTCGTTGGCGACTAGGTGCGGAGAATCTCCCAGCACCAGATAATCGACCATAGGAATCTGCTTGGACACTGCTCCCCCTTCACGGCACCGATGCGCCGTCGTCTGGACTGCCGAATCGTACGGCAGTCCAGCCAGAACTCTGGAACTGACCAAATAATTAGTCATCCCATCTGATACTTTTCCCCCATGGGCCCGAATCCTGAAATCAGCCGTCGCCGTGCAATCGGCATCGGGCTGGGGGTAGCGGGCGTCATGGTCCTCAAACCCAGTGCTCTCGCAAGCGCCACCGTTACCGGCACCACGGATCCATGCCTTGGTGACGCTTCAGGCTTCACTGGCTACTGGCATGGCCCATCAAACCCCTATAACGAGGACAACCTCGGCGGGCCCAGTCTCGGCGGCTCGACCAATCTCATCGTCAACGGATCATTTGAGGACGGTGCGCCCGGGGCTACTGCACCTGGATGGACCTTTACCCTGCCGCCACCGTGAACACGAGCTCGACATTGCACAGAACGTGGGACCCGGAACGCGTTCTTGCATCTGCGGACGCGTGCTTGGCGCTTCGTGAGCTAGGCCGACACCTTGACGAAGCCAACTTCATCAATCGGTTCGGACGGTTACAGATTGACGACACAGCGAATCAATCGCTCGCAGATCTCGCTCTGGGCAAGTACATCGATGTCTCAAGTGCTTCGAACTTCTTCGGTGGACCGCAAACTACCGAAGCCCTCCTAGGAACAAAAGCTGCAACCATCACAAGCGAAGGACGGTTATCGCTGTCGTTCGAAGTGTTGTCCGACGGTAAAGCAATGGCAATCCTTCCTTTTCTTGATTCAGCAGATGACGTTCCCGTCGACAGCGTCTACGCAGGTACCGATTCCTGGCTCCTTCGAGACCAAGCATGGAAGTACGCATTGCGTGGACAACGAGCAATTGATCTCGGCACCGGGACGGGCCTCGTTGCTGCGTTCCTTACATCTCGTTACGAAACGGTTCTCGCCACAGACATCAACCAAAGGGCGACAAGCACAGCTCAGCTCAGCCGCGAACTCCTCCCCGAATCCGCGAAATCTCGAATGCACGTCGTTGCAAACGATGTCGCTGGCGGCCTCCGCCCTGGCACCTTCGATTTCGTTTGCGTCAACGCTCCCTGGGTTCCTACCCACCGAGCCAATGACCGCACCTACTCACACGGTGGCGAAACCGGATTTGAACTTCCACGCCGATTCATTTCCGAAGGCGCCGAACTTCTTGCCCCAGATGGGATCCTCGTCGCGCTTTGCGCAGAATTGGCGTTCAGCGATGGCACGAACCCTTTAGCCGAACTTCTCAACGAATTCGAACGGCGAGGTTTCACAACCCTCATTGAGCCAACGCCGGTATCGCACCCGTTCCACTACGCCGCCGACGGAACAGCGAAAACTCTTTCGGGCGTCGTATCGGCTCGACATGTGAGTGTCATCCTCAAACGAAATCGCCACTGAACGCGCTTTTCAACCTCAACGCAACGCTATTTAGACAACTATCCACTCGACCGCACGAGAACCAGCCGGAGCAACGATGCAGATCTTCATCAGAGACAGCCAAGGCCGCGTGATCACTCTTGAAGTTGAACAGTCAGACTCAATCGAAAACGTGAAAGCAAAGATTCAGGACAAACAAGGAATCCCTCCTGACCAGCAACGCTTGATTTTCAGCGATTTGGTTCTACAAGACGGTCGCACGCTTTCGGATTACAACATCCAGCGCGAGATGGAGATTTTCCTCACCATTCGCCTTCAATCGACAACGGGAGTTGTTTCCTACCAGGACATGGGAGAAGCGCCTCCGTCTCTTCGTACGTCGGGGACCTCACCAGAGGTGGCAACGAATGCACAACTCGCGCTGCTCACCACCGGCGCGACAATCAGTCAAAACGGCATCCCGCTCGCTCCAGGCACCTACACGTTCTCGTTTTGGGCCCAAGAAGACCTCACTTGGCAATTGACTTTCAAAGACCCTCTTGGGGCGACGATTTCCTCGTTATCGAACGGCACTTCTGGAGGACTGATTGGCCTCACGCAATTCGACACAGAAATCGTTGTACCCGCCGGTACCGCCACTTGTGATCTCGCTTTCACCGCTGCATCTCAATGCGCGCTCCTTGACCTCGTGACCCTCGCCCCAACAGACGCAGAAGAACCGGCGATATCCGATGCAAACAGCGCGTGCACCGACCCTGCTCTTTCTCCAAACTTCACCGGCTGAATTTCACCAAGGACGTTCGAAATGCAAATCTTCGTGAAGACACTCACGGGAAAGACGATCACACTTGAGGTCGAGCCTTCGGACTCAATCGATAACGTCAAGCAAAAGATTCAGGACAAAGAGGGGATTCCGCCCGAACAGCAACGCCTGATCTTCGCCGGCAGACAACTCGAAGACGGGCGAACTCTGCAGGATTACAACATCCAGAAAGAATCCACCCTTCATCTTGTGCTTCGACTCCGAAGGTCAACCGGTGTCGTCACGTACCAAGACCTCAACGAAACTCCTCCTGTTTTAGGCACTGACGGGGTTTCCTCTCAGGTCACAACCAACGCGCAGCTTGCCTACCTCCAGCAAAACGCCACCATGACACAGAGCGGTGTTTCGCTCGCACAAGGAACGTACGAATTCACGTTTTGGGCCAAGGGCGAGGTCGATTGGAACTTCACCTTTTACGACGCGAACGGCATCGTCAACGGAACCTTCGGCAACTCAACGAGCGGCGCACTCCTTGGACTTACGCAGTTCAACGAACAGGTCGTCGTTCCAACAGGCGCGAGCACCTGCGACCTCGTGTTCGTGGCGAAGTCGGCCAGCGCGCTCATCGACCTCGTGAGCCTCAGTGCCATCGCCGTTTGTGATCCGACAGTCACGGCCGTCGGCACTGACAACGAGGATCCAATCGAACTCCCTAAATTTACCGGCTAGCAATCACCGTTCATCGACCACCATTGCGAGATCTGCGCAACTGGATCGCACCAGCCCCCGGAACGTGAAAACGTGTCGGCAAACAAGGGGGACCAATGAAGCTGAAGGTTGCAGTCTGGGGAACTGGTGGCGTCGGGGCACACGCAGTTCGAGCAATTGCTCGGCGAAGCGACCTCGAACTCGTTGGCGTCTGGGTCCATTCACCAGAGAAGGCGGGCGTCGACGCAGGAACGCTCGTGGGGATTGACGCGCTTGGCGTCATCGCAACAAACGATGCAACGGCAATTCTTGCCCTCGACCTCGATTGCATCGTGTACACCGCAAGCGGACCGTCGCTCGACGCTGGCGCACTGCCCGACTACGAGCGCTTCCTGAGCGACGGCGTCAACGTCGTGACCGTCACCAGCCCCGCACTCGTGTACCCGCCCTCCTACCCTGAACGAGCACGCGCGCGCCTTGAGGACGCGGCACTCACAAGTGGAGCAACGCTCTACGCCTCAGGCATCGAACCCGGCTTCGCTGCCGATCAGTTTCCGCTCGCGATGCTCACGATGTCGAGTTCAATTCGTTCGGTTCGCGTCCAAGAACTCTTCACCTACGACACCTACCCCGTCGAGTTCACAATGCGTGAAGTCTTTGGTTTTGGAAAACCGATGGACCATGCGCCGATCATGGCCAGCACCGGGGCGCAACTCATGACATGGGGCCCCGTTGTGCAACTCGTTGCGGCCGGTCTCGGGGTTGAACTCGATGAAATCCGCGAGACGTGGTTCCAAGAACCAACTCCGCGCGACCTCGAGACTGCGTTTGGCCCCGTTGCAGCAGGCACCGTCGGAGCCGTCCGATTCGAAACCATCGGCGTCGTGAACGGCCGCGACGCAATTGTTGTGGAACACATCAATCGTTTGAAGATGGACCTCGTTCCCGAATGGCCAAGCGCGCCTCGTGATGGAACCTACAGAGTGATCATCGATGGAGAACCCAGCCTCACCTGCGAACTCCTCGTAGGAAGCCCCACCGATTTCTACGAATCAGGAATGCTGGCGACAGCGATGCGCATCGTGAATGCGGTTCCGTATGTCGTCGAAGCAGCACCGGGGCTGGTCAGTTCGCTCGACCTTCCCCTGACGACGCCGCGAAACGCTTTCGACTGACACAATCACTGCCTTCGCCGCCCAACACTTTTAGGGACTCTGTGACTCGTACTGCCATAACCAATGCAACGATCGTGACCGTTGACTCCCACGACACAGTGATTCATGGCGGGACGATTGTCATTGCCGACGACACCGTCGCCGAAGTGCTGCCCGCCGGTGCGCAACCGGCGACACCATGCGACCACACCGTCGATGCTGCCGGCGGAATCGTGATGCCTGGCCTCGTCAATGCCCATACCCATCTTGCGATGACTGCGTTTCGCGGATTTGCAGACGACGTCGACCTTCAGGACTTCCTCGGGAAGCTTTTCCCTGCGGAAGCAACGATCATGTCCGATCGCCATGTTCGTGTTGGGGTGCGTGCAGCATTTGCCGAAGCAATGCTTTCAGGCTGCACCTCGGCACTCGACATGTACTGGTACGCCAACGCAAGTCAGGACGAAGCAGCAAAAGCGGGCTTCCGGCTTCAAACCGGCCCGATCTTCATCGGCTCCGATGGCCCCGACAATGTTGCGTTTGATCAGCGCGTAGCGAACGCCAAAGCATCTTCCCCGCACTCTTGGATCCTTGCTCATGGCACCTACACCATGGATCCAACCCAACTCGCAGTTGTCGGCGAACTCGCGACTGCAGAAGGCGCTCGTTTCCACATCCACGCCTCGGAGAACGCCGGAGAGGTTGCCGACGTGACGCAGCGCTACGGAAGAACCCCCGTTGAGCTCCTCGATGACAACGGGCTTTTGCGTTTCGGCTCGGTTCTTGCCCATGCAGTTGTTTTGTCCGATACGGAGATTGCGCGGCTTGCGGCAACAAATACCGCTATTGCGCATTGCCCAAGTTCGAACATGAAACTCGCATCAGGCTTCTGTCGTGTCCCCGAACTGCTCGCCGCGGGTGTCACGGTTGGGCTCGGCACTGACGGGCCATCGTCATCGAATGATCTCGACATGTTTGCGGCGATGCGCGTCGCTGCACTCATCCACAAAGGCAACCGGCTTGATCCCACCGCCGTTCCGGCGGGCGCCGTCCTTCGTATGGCAACGATGGGCTCAGCCACTGCGCTGGGCATCGATCACCTCGTCGGGTCAATCGAGGTCGGCAAGAAGGCCGACCTTGTGCGCCTCGACCCCAACTCACCGTCGCTCACACCGTCATATGAACCTATGTCAACCATCGTATACGCCGCTTCTCGCGCCGACGTTCTCGATGTTTGGATCAATGGACAACAGGTTGTCCACGAGCGACGCTGTATGACCTTGGACCTCGATGGCGTCCTCGAGGATCTGCGCAACGAAGGTCGCATGATCGCTGGATGACCATCCGGTGACCAGGGTGCGACACGTCTCTCGGTCATCATCGCTACCGTTGCCCTCGCATGAGTGGACGGCCTGACAACCCAACCAACGCCGATCCCGGCACCAAACGGTTTCAACACATCCCCGCACTCGATGGCCTACGAGGCCTCGCGGTTGCCGCGGTGGTGCTCTACCACTTCGCGCCCGAGTTGGTGCCAGCCGGATTCATTGGCGTCGACGTTTTTCTTGTGCTTTCCGGATTCCTCATTACGTCGTTAGCTCTCGAGGAAGTTGGTCGAACAACATCAATGTCGGCCCCCGGGTTCTTCGCTCGACGCGCTCGTCGACTTCTTCCCGCAGCCATTGCCACGATCGTGGTGGTCGTCATCGTTGCGAGAATTCTTGACAATGGTTCGGTCGATGCATCGCTGCGCGGACACGCAGTTGCCGCACTTGCCTATGTCGCCAACTGGTGGTCGATTGCTCAACAGAACTCCTACCAGGCAGCGTTCGGCACCGAGTCTCCGCTGAACCATTTCTGGTCCCTCGCCGTTGAAGAACAGTTCTACTTGGTGTTTCCGATTGCGATCATTGGGCTGATCGCACTCTTGAAGCGACGGGTTGGAGTCCACCGACTCGCTCATGTTGCGCTCATCGGCGCTGCGATTGGAGCACTTGCGTCCTGCGCACTGATGTGGATTCTGCGCACACCCGGAACGGATCCATCGCGCGTCTACCTCGGAACCGATACTCGTTCTCAGGCGCTCTTTGTTGGTATCGCAATTGCATGCGTTGTCCGTCTTTGGCCGGTCACTCCCACTCATCGCGTCGCCCGCACGACCCTCACGACTGCCGCACTTCTCGGACTGGCCCTCCTTGTTGGCGTCGCAACGACTGCCGACTTCCGTTCCGACTGGCTCTACACCGGCGGTTTCCTTCTCATTGCCCTCGCCACCGGCATCGTCGTGCTCACGCTCAACGGCCACGACTCGCTCTTCACAAAGGCGCTCAGTTTCCGATGGTTACGGACCCTTGGCCTTGTTTCATATGGGCTCTATCTCTGGCATTGGCCCATCAAGGTGTTCGTTACCGGTCAACGATTGCATCTCAGCGACGACCGCTCCGGCCGAATCACACTGTTCGTCGTTCGCGTTGCGCTCACTGCAATCGCCACTGCGCTGAGTTGGTATCTCATTGAGCAGCCGTTCCGGCGTCGCAAACCAGCATCAACTGACGCGGTCGCCACCAAACGACCGAGCCGCACCTTCGTGGGCCTCGGGGCACTCGGCATGACCGCACTCGTTTTCGGACTTGTCTGGTTCGCTGCCGCGCCGAGTCCGCCGGCTCAAACGGAGTTTTCGTCCGTCGTTGCGCCCTCGAGCGGAAACACAAAGAACGCAGATCCTCCGATTTCCCTGCTCTGGTTTGGCGATTCAGTGATCTGGACAATGGGCGGCGGCCAAATCGCCTTCCCGTGGCCCACTGGCTACAACTCTCCGTTTGATCCCGCTCGCATCGTGATCTGGAACAAAGGCATTGCGCAATGTCCGATGATGCAACAACAAACGCGCTCATTCGGCATTCTGCGCGAAGGCGGCGGGGCTTGCGATGGATGGGAAGCGAAATGGCGTGACGCTGCGGCGTCGTTCCCGCCCGACGCCATTGTCTGGTCAGGCGCACTTCGCGATACCTACGACGTTCTCGTCGATGGAAAGTGGATCGCTTTTGGTTCCCCGGAGTGGATCGCGCTGTACGAAGCCGAACTCTACAAAGCCGCTGCTATCGCCACCGAAAACGGCGTACCGCTCATCATCATTTCGCAAGCCGATCCACAGGTCTTTCCAGAAGAAAAGAATGAAGACAGTCTGACGGCCGCAAACATCGGAAAATTTGCACAACTGCGCAAGATCCAACGTGACTTTGCTCTCGCCAATCCGAACACAACACTCTCAATCGACCTCCACGATGTGCTGTGCGGAACGGGAATCTGCGAGGGCAAGACACCTGGCGGCGAGGAAATTCGGCCCGATCACTTGCACTACTCACCCGCAGGCTCAGAATTCGTCGCTCCAGCCGTGACCGCCGCAATCGAATCCGCGATGAAGCAGTGGTACGCGCAACACTCGAACTAGTCGTCGAAGCGGCTTCCGTTGCGCCCCACTTGCTTATTCAGCACACGGTCACGGGTCCTTCTAAAGTCCCCTTCGTACGACGACCGATCTGAGGACCGTTCATGAGCACGACCGCCACCCGTATTAGTCCTGCGTTCGACGATGTCGACGCGGTTCTTGCTCTCATCCGATCGGCCGGCCCCATGTGGCCGCTGTCGAACTATGCCGGCAACGATGCCGAGATGGCCGCGCTCGGATCGCGACCGGCAACGTTCGTGCCACCGTGGTTTCGTCAGGACTTTGGCGCCTTGGGAGAGCCGTTGGTCGATGGCGCTGAGATCATCCTGAAGAACTCTCAGTTCATTGATGCCGCCCGTTCTGTCTACGGCGCCGATTGCATCGTTCGCCCCTTGAACGCCTACGTGAACATCATGGGACCTACCCCGTTCCCATTCATCCCGCACCTTGATGTTCCCGCATTCCGTGGCTTCACTCGTGCCGATCATCCGATCTGGCTTCTGAAACTCATGACGAACTCCGGCCTCTTCGAACACTGGCGCATCAAGATCGCAACCGCGGTGTCCTGGTTCTACGAAGGCCAAGGCGGCGACTTTCATTACTGGCCTGATGGTGCCGACGGCCCCGAGATGGTGGAGTCACCACCGTTCCGGAATGTGAGCATCGTCGCCGACAACGAAGCAACCTTTCACGGCGTTGCACCAGTGGGCCCGCCCAACTCACCCATGACCCAGGACATCAACAGCCATAGTCGGCTTGTGCGCGGCGATGGTGGCTGGGACGCAATCGATGCCGATGGCGCGACGATCGTGCACTTCGACGATGACGACGTTCGCATCACCGTGTCATGGAAAGCGGACATCTTCCTCAGTCCCGAAGAAGCGCACCTTGCCGATTCAGGGGAGGACACCATTAACGCTGCACAGGTCATCGAGATCTTCCAAGCAGACCTCGAATCGCGCGGCATCGCAATGGACCTTCCAGAAGATCCGATACACAACGAACAATGGGTGGCGCTCATCGCCGCGACCTATCCGGAGCATCCGCCCCGCATGAGCTAACGCTCAGAGCGCTCGTCTGATCAAGGAATACGAAGACCAGAGATATTGCGGCTGATAACTAGGCGCTGAATCTCTGAGGTGCCTTCGAAGATCGTAAAGATCTTGGCATCACGGTGCCAACGCTCGACGGGGTACTCGCGGGTGTAGCCGTAGCCACCAAGAATCTGGATTGCTTGTTCGGTCACCCACACCGCAACCTCACCGGCCTTGAGCTTCGACATGGAACCCTCACCGTTTTTGAATTCCTTACGATTCGCAGCCATCCATGCAGCGCGGTGCACAAGAAGTCGAGCGGCATCAATTTCCATCTTCATGTCAGCGAGCTTGAAGGCGATCGCTTGGTTCATGATGATCGGACGACCGAATGCCTCGCGCTCTTTCGCGTACTGCAACGCGTACTCGTAGGCCGCACGTGCAACACCGAGAGCCTGCGCTCCAACGGCTGGACGCGTGGCTTCGAATGTCGCCATTGCCGGCTGCTTTGCGCCAGTTGTTCCGGCTTCACGTGCACGAGCAATTTTTTCATCAAGCTTCTCTTTGCCACCAAGCAAGCAGCGACCGGGAACGCGTACGTCATCGAGCACAACCTCAGAGGTGTGCGAGGCCTTAATGCCGTGCTTCTTGTACTTCTGTCCCATCGAAAGGCCCTTGGTGCCTGGCGGAACAACAAACGATGCCTGACCGCGACCCTTGAGTTCCGGATCAACCGCAGCAACAACAACGTGAATGTCGGCAATGCCACCGTTCGTGATCCATGCCTTTGTGCCGTTGAGCACCCATTCGTCGGTCTTTTCGTCATACACCGCACGCGTGCGCAATGAGGACACATCAGATCCGGCGTCGGGTTCGCTCACACAGAACGCGCCGAGCTGCACTTTGTCGGCGGTGCCGTAACACTGCGGCACCCATTCCATGACCTGTTCGGGTGTTCCGTTTCCACTGATACCTGCAGCAGCCAGCCCTGAACCGAAAATCGAAAGTCCGATACCAGCATCGCCCCAGAAGAGTTCTTCAAGCGCAAGCACAATCGAAAGACCAGTGGGATCGGCAAGGTTTGCGGCCATGAACTCCCAGCCATACAAACCGATGTTCGCTGCCTCTTGCACGATTGGCCACGGGAACTCTTCGCGCTCATCCCATTCTTCGGCTGCAGGTCGAACAACATCAGCAGCAAAGGTGTGGACCCAATCGACGAGGGTCTGCTGATCTTCGTTGAGGTCAAGGCTGTAATCGGACATTGGCGTTCCTCTCGGGGGACCCGGAAAGCTCCGGGGACGACGCGTGCGTTCGCCAAGTTACCCCGCGGTAACCGCCGATGCCGACTCCGGGCGACCGGGCAACAAGGTGAGGGCGAAGGCAGCGAGCGCCGCACCCACGGCGTAGGGCCAACCCATACCCGCCCATTGGAAGAGGGCACCCGCAGCCAACGGCCCAACGACACGAGCCGCTCCACCGGCCGATTGCTGCCACCCCAGCCAGACGCCGGTGTCTCGACCCGCACGACCAGCCACTGCCGAGGACAAGGTGGGTGTGAGAAGACCTTGGCCAATCGTCAGAAGGAGAAGGGCGCCAACCAAGCCAATCCATCCAAGATTGAATGCCAGCACCAAGAGGCCGAAACAATTCGCAATGAGTCCGAAGCGCAAGGTTCCGCTTTCGCCGAGGCGATGGGTGACCGGGCCGACAAGACCACCCTGCACACCAACGAGCACCACGCCGATTCCGGCAAACACCGCTGCAGTCGCTGAGAGCCCGAGCCCATAACGATTGCTGGCCAACAACGAGAACGTTGCTTCGAAACCACTAAAGGCAACAACGCCGACGAATGCAACGACGATCAAACGAAGGATTTCTGCTCGACGCGTTGGCGACGTGTGATCGGCGTGTGCGTGATGAAGGACTCCGTGCGCGGGCTCAACAATGCCTGGGCCATCAAGCGCGGGCTCGGCAGCAATGTTTTCTGCATCCGCGCTCGCCGCAGCAAATTCCGCTTCACGCGCTGCAACGAGATCAGGATCAGCGAGCGGGTGACCTTTTACGCCTTTCGCAGTTTCCGGAAGACGCTTGAGGGCAAGAAGCGCATTGGTTGCCGCGATTGCCGCAGCGACGAAGAAGGGAATTTTGGGTCCGCCCAGTGCAGCGAGTGCGCCGATCGCCGGACCGGCGACAAAGCCCACTCCAAATGCCGCACCGATGAGGCCCATGTAGCGCGCACGTTGACGAGCCGGAGAAATATCGGCAACCGCAGCTTGCGCAACCGACACCGATGCGCCAGAAATGCCATCAATAATTCGACCGAGGAACAGCAACCAGAGCGCACCGGCAAAGCCGGTAACAAGCGAACCGATTGCGGTGCCGCATAACGAAATGATGATGATCGGTTTACGACCAATGCGATCACTCAACTTGCCCCACACCGGAGCGAACACCAACTGTGCAAGAGAGAATGAAGCAGACAACAGACCAATAACAGCGGCACCGGCGCCGAATCGTTCCGCATATTGCGGAAGGATCGGCAGGACAATACCGAAACCAATGAGATCAACCGCGACGGTTGTCCAGATCACCCAGAACCCGCGCGGGAATGGTTGGCGTTCCTTCTTCTCTGCCATCAGGCGGGTCGAACCTGAGTGCCGTCGGCAGCGTCCTCGACGAGCCAACCTGCAGCAGTGAGTTCGTCACGAATTGCATCGGCTGCAGCCCAATCTTTTGCTGCACGGGCTTCGTCGCGAGCGCGAGCGCGCTCAAGAATCTCGGCTGGAACTTCTTCGCCGCCAGCATTGAGTACAAGCCCAACCGCGTTACAGATTTCGAAGGCCGCAGCAGCAAGTGGGGCCGCAGACGCTGCGTCGCCAGCATCAAGCGCGGTATTGGCTTGGCCAACAAGTCCGAAAAGTAAGGCAACAGCGGCGGGAGTATCGAGATCGTTGTCCATCGCAATCCGAAACGCTTCGATCGATGCCGCATCAGATTCGCCAGACAATCCTGCATTCGTCGCCCGTCGAGCAAAAGCATCGAGGCGACGCAATGCCGCTGATGCGTCGTCGGTCGTTGCCCGCGTGACTTCCACAGGCGTGCGGTAGTGCGAACGAAGAACCAACAATCGATACGCGCGCGGGTCGGTGGATTCAACGAGATCAAGAAGGTTGGTGAAGTTGCCGAGACTCTTCGACATTTTCTCGCCGCCGACCTCGACGAAACCGTTATGCATCCAATGCCGCGCAAACGTGCGACCCGATGCGAGTGCTTGTGCACGTTCGTTCTCGTGATGCGGGAATGCAAGGTCTTGTCCGCCACCATGCAGATCGAATCCGTCGCCCAAAAGATCGAGCGACATCACCACACATTCGGTATGCCAACCCGGACGGCCTTCTCCCCAAGGCGAAGGCCATGACGGTTCTCCGGGTTTCGTGAACTTCCAGAGCGCGAAATCAATCGGCGAGTGTTTGTGGTCGGCAACTTCGACGCGAGCTCCCGCCTGCAGCGATTCGATCGACTGACGAGCAAGCAATCCATAATCGGCAACCGCTGCGGGCGTGAAGTACACGCCATCATCTGAAACATAGGCAACATCGCGAGCAATGAGATCGGCGATGAGTTCCACCATTTGGTCGACATAGGCCGTGGCATGTGGATCAGAGGTGGGGCGTTCAACGCCGATGGCTTCCATGGCCTTCCACCACACCTGTTCGCACTTCTGCGCGATGTCCGACCACTCGCGACCTTCGTCGTTGGCTCGATTGATGATCTTGTCGTCAATGTCGGTGATATTCGAGACGTAATCGACCTCGAGCCCAGTCCAGGTCAGATACCGACGCAGGACGTCGAAGACGAGGGAGAAACGACCGTGTCCCAAATGGGGAGGGCCGTAGACCGTTGGTCCGCACACGTACATCGAGACCTTCCCCGGCTCCCGGGGTTCGAAGGGCACAATCTTGCCCTGAGCGGTATCGAAGAGGTGCAGCACGACTGGCAACGCTACCTGTCCTCCCACCCCTCGCTGTGAGTCCGCACGTGAGTCGCAGGGGTGGGGCGAACTAGCGTGATCGGGTCATGACATCGGCTACCCCCACCCCGCGAAGCAGCTGGACCGTCCCCCAAAAGCCCGACCTTGAGGGCCTCGAGGCCCGCTGGGGCGCGACCTGGGATGCCGACGGCACCTACTCCTTCGATCGCACTGCCACCCGAGACGGCGTCTACTCAATCGACACCCCGCCTCCGACCGTAAGCGGTTCGCTCCATGTCGGCCATGTCTTCAGTTACACCCACACCGACACCATCGCCCGATACCAGCGCATGCGCGGCAAGTCGGTGTTCTACCCAATGGGTTGGGATGACAACGGTCTACCCACCGAACGTCGCGTGCAGAACTACTACGGGGTGCAATGCGATCCCTCGCTCCCCTACGACCCGAACTTCGCCACACCCATCCCGATGGCTGATCGGCCGAAGGATGAGCAAAAGAAGCTTCCCGCGCAAATCAGCCGCCGCAATTTCATCGAGCTGTGCAACACACTGACCGCAGAAGACGAAAAGGCCTTCGAGCAACTTTTCCGCACGCTCGGTCTTTCCGTTGACTGGTCGCTCACCTACGCAACCATCGACGATCACTGCCGTCGCGTCGCTCAACGAGCATTCCTTCGCAAC
>Ga0222712_10001743_pt1 | contig 26213 bp, 21 predicted proteins | sample C33_657DmetaG_FD_165043 | JGI IMG/M metagenome (GOLD analysis project Ga0222712, IMG submission 165043) | Estuarine water microbial communities from San Francisco Bay, California, United States - C33_657D | ecosystem: Environmental > Aquatic > Marine > Unclassified | place: USA: California... | reverse complement strand
TGATTACCATGTACTGCGTTTCTAATTTGCTGTTATAGTGTAATACTTGTTGCAGTACAGATTCGCTAAGCGGAACATTCATTTCTTTGCATTCAACAATTAACCAAGGTTTGGTGTCTTTGTAAACAAGGATATCAAACCTTTTTTTTGTTTCTCCCCATTTGATTTCCTTTTCAATGGCAATGAGTGAGGCTGGCACCTGCTGTTTTTGAACGAGTACTTGTAAAAAATTTTGACGGACCCATTCTTCGGGGGTTAAGCGCACCCAAATTTTTCTGAAAGGGTCAAAAATCTGCTCTTTTTGATCCAAGCTTTTAATTTGGTGCGCATATGTTGGATACTCTACTTGAATCATAAGAATTGAATTGTCATGGCTTTTTTGTAATTTAGCCAATTAACTTTTTTCAAATATACCCACACTGGGTTAAAATGCCAACCTATGAAAACGAAAGAAGAAATTGTAAATAATTGGCTTCCAAGGTATACCGGGGAGCAGCTTCAAAATTTTGGAAAGTATATATTGCTCACCAATTTTAGCAATTACGTTAACTTGTTTGCTACATGGAATGGTGTGGAAGTGGTAGGGAAAGACCGTCCAATGCAATGTGCAACTGCAAATGGCATAACCATTATTAATTTTGGTATGGGTAGTCCGGGCGCTGCAACGGTGATGGATTTATTAACGGCTATTGAGCCAGAAGCCGTGTTGTTTTTAGGAAAATGCGGTGGACTTAAAAAGCGAAATAACTTAGGTGATTTAATACTCCCCATAGCGGCTATCAGAGGTGAAGGTACTTCCAATGATTACTTCCCGCCAGAAGTACCAGCCATGCCAGCTTTTGCCTTACAAAAAGCAATTTCTACCACCATTAGGGATTATAAGGTTGACTATTGGACAGGCACAGTGTACACGACCAACAGAAGGGTATGGGAGCACGATGAAGTATTTAAAGATTATTTAACACGTGTTCGAGCGTATGCCATTGATATGGAAACGGCCACCATTTTTACGGTTGGTTTTTACAATAAAATCCCTACAGGTGCACTCTTATTAGTGAGTGATCAGCCCATGGTGCCAGAAGGTGTAAAAACAGAAGCGAGTGATGTAAAAGTTACCAGTGCTTTTGTTGGAAATCATCTAAAAATTGGTATCGATTCATTAAAGCAACTCATCAATAAAGGGCAAACTGTAAGGCACTTGAGATTTTAAAGTGCAATTAATCTTTCCATAAAAAAGGAAATAAAATTAGCGCTAGGGCAACTACTAAAATATCTAGCCCAACTAGCATTGCAACCATTTGTATAAAGCCTCCTTGTATTACAGAAGAAAAACCGGTTGCAGATATTTTCATGAGAAGTAAGAGTTGTGGAATAATGAGCGGAAAGCCCATAATAGCCATCATTGCAGCGTTTTGTTGTGCTTTTGCTGCTATGGCAGCTAAAAAAGTAAATACCATACTAATACTCATGCCACCAAGGCAAACAATACCTATAAATACAAGGGCATGTGTAAGTGGATTGCCAAGTAATAATGTAAAAACCGCTAGACTTAATAAGCTCATGGCAAGCATAAGTACTAGGTTAAAAATAAGTTTAGCGAGAACAAAATTTTGAGCACTGGTAATGGAGTAAAAGTATAACATGCGTCCACTTCCTTCTTGTAAAAAACTTTTAGCGACTGCGTTAACACAAACAAATAATTGGATCACCCAAAATAGTCCATTCCATACCTGATCATCAGGTTGTCCCATCGACAAATACACCACAAAGATGGTCGTTACAACATAGAGTATAATACCATACAAAGTATACTGCTGTCTTAGTTCTAGCAGAAAGTCTTTTTTTAATAAAGCAAGTATGGCGTTTTTATTTTTCATGCATGCATTTTCGGCAACGAGGTTCGTAGGTATCTTTTTCTCCAAGTAATACTTGACTTTCGTTGGCGGTTTTTCTAAATGATACGTGTGCTATATTGCCACATTTCATACAAATGGCATGCAGCTTTGTAATGTAATCTGCTACAGCTAATAAATTAGGCATTTGACCAAATGGTTTGCCTAAATAATCCATATCGAGGCCAGCTACGATAACTCTAATGCCTCTTGTGGCTAGTGTTTCGCATACCATGGTAATTTCTGCATCAAAAAACTGTGCTTCATCAATGCCTATAACATCTACATCGCCAGCCAGTAATAAAATTGATTGAGCATGGTCTACAGGAATGGAAGGGATACTATTGGCGTCGTGACTAACCACTTCTGTTTCATTGTATCTGGTATCCAATGCTGGTTTATAGATTTCAATTTTTAAGTTGGCAATTTTTGCACGCTTAAGTCTTCTAATGAGTTCTTCGGTTTTTCCGCTAAACATACTGCCGCAAATCACCTCAATCCAGCCCCTTTTGTCACCTGTTATGTTAGGTTCTATAAACATGTATCAAATAAATTTGTAGATTAGACGTTAAATAGGAGCGGATACCAGTCCCATTTAAGACCCCAAATGTATTACATAGAATGGAAAGAGTTGGTACGTTAATTCATAAACTAAAAGATCTTTTTGATCAGGGCGCTGGTAGCGAACAGCTTGCAGCCGCTGTTCATATGCTTTTAGCCGAACTTGAAACGGCTAATCCTCCAATGTTTGAGCCCGAAAAACCCAGTAAAATGGGTGTTTCTGTGGTAATGCCTAAAGGGGCGAGAACCCCAAAGCCTGACCAGTTAATTCAGGCAAAACTGCCTCTTGATATACCAGATGACACTTCACCCATTACGCCAATAGATATCCCTACAAATAAATCAATAGATATTCCGGCTGAGCTAGATATCCAGGAGCTGATTGAAGTTGCAAATACATCAAAAGGACCCGCTATTTCTGAAATGAATAGTGGTTGGTTATTTGATACATCTACAGAAATTCCAACCCTTGCCTTGCAGCAAAAGAAAAATGAATTTGAAGAAATTCATCAACTCATGCAGTCGATTCATTCAATGCCTGTACTAAACGAAAAACTCCGCGCTAATAAAATAGAAGTTGGGGCCCTGCTTAACAACGAACCCATCAAGGAATTAAAAAAAGGAATTGGCATCAATGATCGTTTTTTGTTTGTACAAGAACTTTTTAGAGGGGATGAAACCATGTACGAAAGAAGCATCAAAACAATTGATGGCTTTGCTATCTATCCAGAGGCGCAATTTTGGATACAACGTGAATTAAAATTAAAAATTGGTTGGAACGAAGACAGTGCTACTGTCAAGCACTTTGATCAACTTGTTAAAAGACGCTTTTCCTGAATATAGCTTATAATTTTTGCAGAAGCGCCTTTGTGGGCCTGCACAAAATCACCAGCTATTTGTCCCATTTTATTTCTGTTTTCTTCGTTGCTGAATAAATTTTTTGCAACGGATTCAAAATCTAGTGCATCATTAATACTAACCGCTCCACCAGCTTCTACGAGCCCTACAGCTTCAATGTATTTGTCATAAACGGGTCCAAATAACACGGGCTTGTAATGTACGGCTGCTTCCAGACAATTATGAATACCATCTGCCCCAAATCCGCCGCCAATATAGCTTACAGACGCGTAGTGGTATAGTTTGCTAAGCATGCCTACATTGTCAATGATTAGTGTATTGAACTTTTGAGGCCCAACATTTGGTTCATTTAAATGCTGTACATAATCTGAATATAGTACTGCATTTTTATATAAGGTTAAGCAGTTTTGAAGTCTTTGATTTGTAATGTCGTGAGGCGCGATAATAAATTTAATATGCGGGTTTGCTTTTTCAAAATGAGCAATGGTTTCATCATCTTGAAACCAAGTACTTCCTGCAACGAGTACCAAACTATTGTTGCAAAAATGTGCGATTGGATCGATGGGTAAAAAGGCTTTTGCAATTTCAATGACTCTGTCAAATCTGGTGTCGCCGCCAAGGTATACCTCATTATTAATGCCAATAGAATGCAGTAAGGATTGTGAGCGTTGGTCTTGCACAAAAAAAGCACTAAAGCAGTGTAGTAAGTTTTTGTAAAATCTACCATACCATTTAAAAAACAATTGATCTTTTCTAAAAATACCGGCAATTAAAATAGTAGGTATTTGTCGTTTTTTTAACTCAGTAAGATAGTAATGCCAAAATTCATACTTTACAAAAATGGCTATGGATGGATTTACGATTGTTAAAAATTGCTGCGCATTTTTTACGTTATCCATGGGTAAGTAAAACACAAAATCTGCCCCGCTATAATTTTTATGAACCTCATAACCAGATGGGGAAAAAAAGGTAAGCAGTATGCGGTAATTTGGGTATTTTCTTTGTAGCCCTTCTAAAACTGGACGCCCTTGTTCAAATTCACCAAGTGAGGCACAATGCATCCAAATAACTGGTTTTGTGTTGGAGGTTAAGGCGGCTGCAATAGCATTTAAAATTTCTTTTCTACCGGTATGCCACTGTTTTGCTTTTGGATTAAAATATCCAAGTATCCATGCGGCTATTGGGTAGAGTCCAATGAATATTTGGTATAGAAAAAGCAAGATTTGATGGTTTATACTGCAAATAAACAAATTTAAGCCCATTAACCCATTTATCTACTAGAATAAGGTTGGCCACAAACCATTCAACAAAGCCTTTTTTGCAGTAATTTTGCACCTATAAATTCCAGTCACATGAGACCCATTCAGATGGTGGATACCAAAACACAATATCTCCAAATTAAAGAGGAGGTAGATGCTGCCATACATGCAGTTTTGGATAGCGCCGCATATATCAACGGGAAGGCCGTTCAAGATTTTGCAGCTTCACTTGCAGCTTACATGGGTGTCAAGCATGTAATTCCTTGTGCAAATGGTACCGATGCACTTCAAATAGCCATGATGGCCATTGGTCTAGAACCCGGGGACGAAGTAATAACACCATCATTTACCTATATCGCTACTACCGAAGTAGTGGCACTACTCAGGCTAAAACCTGTTTTTGTAGAAGTTGATCCAGTAACTTTTTGTATGGATCCAGCTGCATTAGAAAAAGCGATTACGCCAAAAACAAAAGCGATTGTTCCAGTGCATTTGTATGGTCAGGCGGCGCCCATGGAAGAAATTTTACAAATTGCTAAAAAGCACAACTTACATGTAATAGAAGACAATGCGCAGGCCATTGGATGCTCCTATACATTTTCTGATGGTACCGTTAAAAAAACGGGAACCATGGGGCATATTGGTGCTACTTCTTTTTACCCGAGTAAAAACTTAGGTGCTTTTGGTGATGGCGGTGCACTCTTTACAAATGATGACGCACTTGCACATACGTTAAAAACAATTGCCAACCATGGTCAAGAAAAAAGATACTACCATGATATTGTTGGTTGTAATTCTAGACTTGATAGTATTCAGGCGGCTATTTTAAATATTAAATTAAAGCATTTAGACCGCTACAATCAAGCAAGGGCAAATGTTGCATTATTTTACAACCAAGCTTTTGAAAATTGTGCTGTAATTACAACGCCTAGTACTGCTGCTTATAGTACGCATGTGTTTCATCAGTACACCATTTTATTTGATGGCGATAGAGATGGATTGATTACGCATTTATCTGAAAAAGGTATTCCTTCTATGATTTATTATCCGGTTCCAGGGCACAAACAAAAAATGTTCGCATCCTTTAATTTACCGGATACTTTACTTCCCACTACCGACGATTTAACGAACCGTGTTATTTCATTACCTATTCATACCGAAATGGATATGGAACAGTTGACCTATATTACAGAGGCTGTTTTAAATTTTATCAATAAATAATTTATGAAGATTGCAGTTGTTGGTACGGGATATGTAGGGCTTGTAACGGGCACTTGTTTTGCTGAAACTGGTAACAAGGTAACCTGTGTAGATATTGATGCTTCTAAAGTGGCACGTTTATCTGGCGGAGAAATTACCATTTACGAGCCAGGGTTAGAAAAACTTTTTTTGCGCAACCTGCAGGAAGGACGTTTACAATTTACCACCAATTTAAAGGAAGGAATAGAAGGGGCTAGTATTATTTTTTTAGCACTTCCTACACCACCCGGTGCCGATGGTCACGCCGATTTACAATATATTTTAAAAGTAGCCGACGACTTGGGGCATTTGCTAAAAAGTTATGCAGTTATTGTAGATAAAAGCACCGTACCTGTTGGTACTGCTGCTAAAGTACATGCTGCTATTGCCAAAAATTATAGTGGCGAATTTGATGTGGTAAGTAATCCAGAGTTTTTACGTGAAGGAGTTGCAGTAGATGATTTTATGAAACCAGACCGTGTAGTTATTGGAACTAGTTCTGATCGTGCAAAAAAATTAATGGGTGATTTATTTGCACCCTTTGTGCGTCAGGGCAATCCGGTTATTTATATGGATGAAGCCAGCGCCGAACTTACAAAATATGCAGCCAATTCTTTTTTAGCAGCTAAAATTTCTTTCATGAATGAAATTGCACAGCTCTGCGAAAGAATGGGTGCCGATGTGGATATGGTAAGAAGGGGTATTGGTTCTGATGATCGAATCGGAAAAAGATTTTTGTTTTCAGGGATTGGATATGGAGGCAGTTGTTTCCCTAAAGACGTACAGGCTTTAATTAAATCTGCGGCTGCGCATAATTATGATTTTAAAATATTAAATGCAGTTGAACGCGTTAACGAAAAACAAAAAATGCACTTAGTACATGTAATGGAAAATCATTTTAAGGGCAGCTTAAGTGGTAAACATTTTGCACTCTGGGGTCTCGCATTTAAACCCAACACAGACGATATCCGAGAAGCGCCAGCGCTTACAATCATTGACGCTCTTTTGCAAAGAGGAGCTACTATAACGGCGTTTGACCCAGAAGCAGCATCACATGTAAAGCAGGTAGTTGGGGATACAATTAATTATGCTCCAAATCAATATGAAGCACTTGAAAATGCAGATGCGCTAATTATTGCTACAGAGTGGAGCGTTTTTAGAACACCTGATTTTGACGAAATAGTAAAAAAGCTTCCTTCAAAATTAATTTTTGATGGACGAAACTTATTTGAACTGCATGCAATGAAGGAGCTTGGGTTCACGTATTATAGTATTGGTAGAGCAAATATTTAATGCGCATATAGTATGATGAAAAATAAAACGGTATTAATTACAGGAGCAGCTGGATTTTTAGGATCGCATTTATGTGACCGCTTTGTAACTGAAGGCGCCACTGTAATTGCGATGGATAATTTAATTACCGGAGACGAAAAAAACATTGAGCACTTAAAAGGCTTACCTAATTTTTCATTTGTATTACATGATATTACAAAACATATTACCATTGATGGGCCGCTAGATTATATTTTACATTTTGCTTCGCCAGCAAGCCCTATCGATTATTTAAAAATCCCTATCCAAACTTTAAAAGTTGGGGCTCTTGGTACGCATAATTGTTTGGGTCTTGCAAAAGATAAAGGCGCTCGAATACTAGTGGCTAGTACCAGTGAAGTATATGGAGATCCACTTGTGCATCCGCAACCAGAGTCCTATTGGGGGAATGTAAATCCTGTTGGCCCAAGAGGTGTGTATGACGAAGCTAAACGTTTCATGGAATCTATTACAAGGGCTTACCATACTTTTCATGGTGTTGAAACCAGAATTGTACGCATTTTTAATACCTATGGTCCTCGCATGCGACTCAATGATGGCAGGGCTTTACCGGCTTTTATTGGTCAAGCACTTAGGGGAGAAGACCTTACCGTTTTTGGTGACGGTTCACAAACTAGAAGCTTTTGTTATGTAAGTGATTTAATTGAAGGTATTTATAGACTCTTGTTAAGTGATTATTCGATGCCTGTTAATATTGGTAACCCGCACGAAATTTCATTAAAAGATTTTGCAGAAGAAGTGCTAAAATTAACGGATGCAAATGTAAAAATAATATACAAGCCTCTTCCTATAGATGACCCTAAACAGCGTCAGCCAGACATTACAAAGGCTGCCGAACTATTGGGATGGTCGCCAACTATTTCTCGTGCCGAAGGTCTTCAAAAAACATATGCTTATTTTAAATCACTCCCAAAGTTGGAGTGGACCAAACAACCTAAAAGTTTTTCTTAAAAATATTTGTTCATGTCTAAGCCTCTTATTGTTATTACAGGAAAAAATGGACAATTAGGTTCGGAACTTCAGTTACTTGCTCCATCATTGGCGCATGTATATGATTTTTTATTTGCTGATAGAGCATTGCTCGATTTATCTTCTAATGAATCCATAGAATTATTTTGCTCACAGCATAAGCCTGCTGTTGTGATTAACTGCGCTGCTTACACAGCTGTTGATAAGGCAGAAACAGACAGAGATGTAGCATTTCAAATTAATGCTGTTGCTGTTGGAAAGTTAGCGGCATTCTGTAAAACAGTTGGTGCTTTATTTATTACTGTTTCTACCGATTATGTTTTTGATGGTAATGGCACAAAACCATACCTACCTTCTGACACAACAGATCCTATAAATTATTATGGGGCGTCAAAAGCCGAGGGTGAAAAATTAGCGATAACAAATAATCCGGAAAGTATCATCATTAGAACCTCTTGGGTGTATAGTAGGTTTGGCAATAATTTTGTAAAAACCATGATACGTTTAATGGGGGAGCGCCCTTCCTTAAATGTGGTGGGTGATCAAATTGGTGCGCCAACCTATGCTGCCGATTTAGCGGCAGTCATCATGCATATGGTGGCTCAAAAAGTAGCAGGTAATACACATAGTGGTATTTATCATTACAGCAATAGTGGTGCTATTAGTTGGTATGATTTTGCGGTGGCAATTGGTGAAATGATCCAATCAAATTGCGTGGTTGCTAAAATTGGCTCAGAAGCATTTCCAACGCCCGCCAAAAGGCCTCATTACTCATTAATGGATTGCAGTTCCATCATTCAAGATTTTGGGGTTGAGCAGCCCCATTGGAAAGAGAGTTTACGGTTTTGTTTAACTAATGCCTGTTAGTTATTATTTTTTTGTTATACAATCGATTTTTACGAAATTGTACCTATATTTTTAATAAGGCTCTCAAAATGAGTCATTTAATTAGAGGAACAATGAAAATAATTGCACAAATGAGAAAGCGTCTATTGCTTTCTTTGTTGTCTTTACTTTTAGTATTTACAACATTCGCACAAGTAGGGCAAGGCTCTATTAAATTTAGTAACCCTAAACCAATGGGTTTCACCTCTATGTATGCATCTTTTGCCGACAATACAAATGGTATTTGTGTTGGTGTTGTAGGTGCTATAGGAAAAACTTCAGACGCTGGTGCTACCTGGCAGTATGGTGTGTTTTCTTACATAGATGTTAATGGCATGGAAGTACGTCCAACTTTTGCCGATGTACATTATGTGACACCAACAGTGGCTTATGCTGTAGGAACAAATGGATCAATGGCAAAATCTGTAGATGGAGGTGTTAACTGGACGCTTGTAAAAAACCCATTATACAATGTAAACTTAGATATTAATGCCGTTTGGTTTATTAATAAAGACACTGGTTATATTGGTGGTAAAGCTATTAAAACAGCAACAACCACTGCAACTGGAGTTAATATCACATCAAATGAAACAGATCCTGATGCTGCGCCAAAATTATATTTTACGAGAAATGGTGGGGCTACTTGGGATTCAATTGCTGCGCCTACAGGTGTAAAAACAAATATGGGTTATATAAATAATCCTACTTACGCACCTATAAAAAAAGCAATTAGTGCATGGGGTAAAGAAATTTTTAGAATTCGTTTTGTTAATGCAACCACTGGTTATATTGTTGGTTCTACAAATACGGTTTACGAAAGAATTCAATCAAGTGCGACTGCAACAACATCTACTTCTGGTAACTGGGCTGCTCTTGTTTGGAAATTTGAAAATGGTTCATTAACTGACTATTCTGTTAGTAAAGAAAAGTTAGGGTATACCGGTATTTTACCATCTGGCGGAACGCTTACTGCTACCACTGCATATAGTCCAAATAATACACCTGCTGGCCAATATTTAAAGGCGTTTACGCCTATTAATGATTCAGTTATTGTGGCTGCCACATTTAACAATGGTATGGTCGTAAAAATATCTACTGGTAAATCTCAAACTTCGGCAAGTACCGTAGAAACAGGTTTGAACTACCCTGGTAAATTTGAAATCGTATACAATCAACAACCGCCAAATGGGTATCCTAAAGTTCCTATAACATCGGATCCATTTCCAGGCAGTAATATGGTAAGTATGCGATATACCCCAACTGGATCTATCGTATGTACTTCTGGAGGAGGTCGCTTGGTTTATTCAAAAGATCAAGGTAGCACATGGGGTTATACGTATCCTTTTCCTGCCTCAACCAATTATACCAATGCTCAGCTATATGCTTTGGATGTAACACCAAATGGCAGAATAGTTGCTTTTGGTGACCAAGGTGTATATTCAGATTCGTTGCCAAACGCTACAAATTGGAAGTCTACTTATGTTACTGCAACACCAGCTACTGGTGCTTCACAAGTTGCATTCTTAGATTGTAATAATGGAATTACTGCTGGTGGATTTGGTTTAATTATGGCTACTACCGATGGTGGTAAAACATGGAAAGACAAAAGCAACCAAGCTTGGAGAGCTAGTTTGTTAAGTATTTATGGTGTAGCCGCTGCAGATAATAAATTTTTCTTTACGCTAAGTAATGGAAATATTTACAGTACTTCTGATGTTGCTACTACCAATGATCTAATTTTTAATTCGCCAATTGCTACAACTTTAAATGGAATTGCTGCGGTTGGTAAAAGAATTTGGGCAGTTGGTATTAGATATGGCGAGCCAGTGTTTAAAGCAGTTTTATTTAGATCATTAGACGGAGGTGCTTCTTGGGATACAACTAAAACAGCATTTCCAACGGGTACGGTAGCTCCAAACTTACAATACATTCAATTTGCAAATCAAGATACTGGTTATGTTGTTGGCACTAGAGGAAAAGTATTTAGAACCGTAAATGGAGGTAATACCTGGACCGATGTTTCTCCAACAGGCAGTCCTGCAACTGGAACTATCAGCAGCCTGGGTGTTAGTACAACTGATGCAAAAGTTGCCTATTTTTATGTGAGTGCTTTTCCGAATAAATTCCTATATAAAACTACAAATGCCGGTGCAACCTGGTCTAATGTTTCACCAAATATCCCTTCACTAGCTTGGGGAAATATCACGGCACAGGTAATTCATGATGCCAACAATGCATATTTTGTTTCGGGGAATACTGTATTAAAAACTACAGATGGGGGTGCTTCATATACTTGGGAGCATATTCCTAATACCGGTATTGTAAATGGCGCTACTTTTTATCCTACTGTTGTTCCTGCAGGTACGCCAATGGATCAGCGTAAAGTATTTTTTGCAGGTGGTTCAATTTATGAAATGGGTAATGCTACTAAGGCATATATTTCCGGTGCAACAGAAGTAATTGCTCCTGCGACTTGTGCGAATGCATTAGGAGGATCCATCATAGTTACTGCTACAGGCGGTTTGCCTCCATTTAGTTATAAAGCAAATGCTGGGGCCTTCCAAAGTTCAAATACATTAACTGGGTTACCACAAGGTAATACAACCTATACGGTTACGGATAAAGGATGCAATGTGTTTACAAAAACAGTTGTTATTCCTGTAACGATTCCGCCTACAATTTCTGCGGGTCCAAACGTTACCGTAATGGAAGGGAGTGGAGCGTTTATTGAAGCTGTTGTTCCTCCAGGAACAATTAGTTGGTCTCCTAGTGCGTCGCTTTCAAATCCAACAATTGCAAGGCCTTTTGCTACGCCAACTTCAACCACTAATTACACAATCACATTAACAGATGTGAATGGTTGTAGAGCAACATCAACAATGCTATTTACAGTACTTCCTTATTGTGTTAAACCTATGCTTGCATTTTCTCCAAACGGTGATGGTACAAATGACAGATGGTTGGTAACGCTCCCAGGCAATAATTGTGCAGGCAACATCAATGCTGTTGTATTTAATAGATATGGAGAAGTAGTATATACAAATCCTAATTATCAGAATAACTGGGATGGTACTTACAATGGTAAATTATTACCTGACGGAACTTATTACTACAATCTTTTGTATCAGTTAATCAATGGAAAAACGGTTAAAATTTCTGGTGATGTAACCATCATAAGATAATTCAACATAAAATTTTAAGAAATGAAAAAAATATTCATACTATTATTAATTGTAGGGGGCTCCTTTAAATTAGCTGCGCAGCAAATTCAAACAACAGCATTCCCTCAATTACAAGGATTCATGCACAATCCTTCTTTTGCTGGAATTGGTACTACTAATTTTGTAGGAGCTACTTATAGGACACAATGGTCTCAAATTTCTGGCGGACCTAAAACGGCCAATTTATTTGGCTCATTTGCGATGCCCACTAAAAAAATGGGTATGGGTGCGCTAGTGTATTCAGACAAAACTGGCCCTACTTCAAGAACCGGCATGTCAATATCATTTGCAAAACATATAAATTTTGGAGATGATGCAGTGTTGTCATTGGGTATTGAAAATAAATTCCAACAATTTAGATTGGATCAAGAGAAAATAGTTGCTGCAATTGGGGCTGATCCTGCTTTAGCAAATGCAAAAGGGGGTGTAAACTACGATGCTGGCTTTGGTATTTCTTTTACAAATAAAAAAATACAACTTGGTGTTTCTGCAGCCCAATTACTAGAGTCTGAATTAAAAAATTATTCAGGTACTGGGGCTAGTAGATCGGCAGTTGGACGCCTTTATAGGCATTATAATTTTACAGGAGCTTATACCATAAAGATGGATGATGATGTTACTATGATACCTAATATCTTATTGATATACTTGCCAAACTCACCACTAGAATTCAATGCAGGTGCGCAGTTTGTATATAAAGAAACGATAAGAGCGGGAGCTAGTATAGCTAAAAATTTCAGTATTAATTTTGGCACTACACTTTCTAAAAAATTAACCATTGATTATGCGTTTGATTTGTATAGCAATAACAACATATTGAATAATCTAACTGCCAATGAATTTATGATGCGTTATCATTTTAATCGTTAATACTATTTATACATACAGCCATATATTTTCAATTGTAAAGAGCAGCATATTAACATTTATGCTGCTCTTCATTTGCATGCCTACCTTTGCGCAAAATCGTTCAAATAAAGGAAAAGAATTTTGGTTAGGATATGGAAACAATGTGCTTTTCAATCATGATAACCCTATCAATAGTCAAACATTAGTTTTATATTTAAGTGCAGAGGAGGCAGCTATTGTTAAAGTGAGTGTAAATGGGACCAGTTGGTCTCAAACCGTTTCTATCCCAGCAAATAGTGTGGATGTTTCTGTTGTTATTCCAAAATCTGGTATCAACGATGCAAGGCTAACAACCGAAGGTAAATTTAACAAAGGTATTCATATAGAAAGCGATGTTCCAATTGTTGCTTATGCACATCAATATGGTCTCATGTCTTCTGCAGCTACCATGTTAATGCCTGTAGAGACATATGGATTTACCTACTACTCATTAAATTACGAACAAGTATCCAATTATCCAGACAGTTATTCTTGGTTTTTTGTAGTTGCCTCTGAAGACAATACCCGGCTTAAAATTACAGTAGCAGATACCACGCAAGGAAGTGCAATTGCTAAATCTATTCCCAAAGACACAACAATAACAGTTGATTTAAATAAAGGTGAGATATATAATGTTTTTGGTAAACAGCTTGCCACAACCACTTATTTTAATGGGAAAGATTTAACGGGCAGTAAAATTGTTTCTGTTGCAGGTTCGGACGGGAAATGTCATCCCATAGCTGTTTTTTCAGGCGCTAGTAGGAATACTATTTGTGCAGGAAATGGAGGGGAGTTTTTGATGCAGCAAATTTTTCCGGCCAATGCATGGGGCACCAGATATGTTACCTATCATTCGGTTAACAATTCTATGGCAAATATTAAATCTCCATTTTTAAATATCTACCGGATTGCTGTTCGAGATCCAAAAACGATTGTAAAAATCAATGGAGTTGTTATAAATGGTGTACTCCCTTTGTACAAAAATTTCTACTATCAATATGCAAGTGTTGAAGGTGAAATTATTGAATCTGATAAACCAATATTAGTAGGTCAATATACGGTGTCTTCTAATGAGTGCACTGGAGCCAACCCCAATCCATTAGGAGACCCTGAAATGCTCTATATAAGCCCTATTGAGCAAGGCGTTAAATCGGCAATATTTTACAATACGCGGAACCAATACATAGACATGAGTCTTGCAAATATCATTGTGCCTACTGGGGCTGTAGCATCCATGAAAATTGATGGTGTCCCATTAAATGCAAACGAATATTTTCCTCATCCGCGTACTAATTTGTATACCGTAGTGGTGAAACGTTTATTAGGTGCTGCAGCACAACGTAAAATAACTTGCGACTCAGCGTTTGTTGCTACTGTCTATGGAACAGGTACTTTTGAAAGTTATGGGTATAACCTAGGTACCTTTGTAAATGATTTAAATGCAACAGGGGGTATTCGAAATACCCTAGATGCTTTAAGTCCTATTGGAACAATTGATTCTATTACCTGCTCAAAAACTCCATTAAAATTAATATTAAAATCGGCGTATAAAGTATCTCGCATTAATTGGCAATTAAGTAAGGTGCTTGGTGCTGGAGTTTTACCTGCAAAAGATTCTATAGAAATTAACCCAGTGCCTTCGGACTCTAGTTATGTATTTGGCAGGAAATATTATATCTACAATTCTGCCATGGATGTTTCTTTTTCAAATATGGGTTCTTTTGATGTCCCTGTCGAATATTACTCCGATGAAATTGATAATTGTGCAAATTCAGATATTACTTCCATAAAGGTAGCTGTCAAGAAAGGGCCATCTGTTGATTTTTCTATTTCTAAGTTTTTATGTTTACCGGATACGGTTTCTTTTTCCGCTACCGTCAATGCCAATGGCTTTAATCTTACAAAAAATGTATGGCGCATCGATGATACTGTATCCGTTAGTACACTTACTAATCGTAAAAAGTTTTTTACTTCTGGCGATCATACAGTTCGTTTTACAACGTATGCAGATAATGGTTGTGCGGGAGATACACTTAAGGTCGTTAGCATTCAGCAAAATCCAATTACAAATTTCACTGTTTCGTCTACTGTTTGTATGGGGGACAGTTTGTTTTTTAAAGATGCATCTATAGTTGCAAAGGCAGGTTCTAATATGTGGAAATGGGATTATGGCGATGGAACAGTTGCTTCAAAACCGGTATCTGATTCGGCTAATTATTTTTATAAAAAACCAGGTAATTATACTGCTAAACTTTGGGTAGAAACGGCTAATGGATGTAAGAGTGATACGACGCTAAAACAAATTGTGGTATTGGATAAGCCCACTGCTAAATTTAATGCAGATCAAAATGTTTGTATTGGTGACACGTTCTCATTAAAAGACGCTTCTTCAATTGGTTCGGGTTCTATTGGTTTTTGGAATTGGAAATTTGGGGATGGTACATTTGCTCAAAAAACAATCGGTTCGCCTTTTTCTTATTTATATACAAAGGGAGGGGCTTATACGGTAACGCTTCAAACCCTTGGCAGTAATGGTTGTATGAGTGATTCTTTTGCTATGCAAGTGAATGTTTTTGATAAACCAACACCAACTGTTTCTGTTACGGGTAAGCTTTGTGTAGATAGTTTATTAACACTGACTTCCTCTATTGCATATACACCAGCAACACCTATAACATGGTACTGGTCTTTACCGAATGGAAATGATTCTACAAAAAACGGTTCCAATATTGTAAGCATTATAGTTCCTAGTGGTGGTGCTGCAATCAAGTATAAACATGCAGTTAACATAAATAATGGTTGCAAAAGTGATACCCTTACTTTTACGTTACCACTTATTAATAATAGTTCAATTCCAACATACACAATTACTGGCGACAGTTTGTGTATAGGAAAAGAAATTATTTTTAATTCGACAGATACTAGTGTAGTTCAGTGGAAATGGGATTTTGGTGATGGAACTTTTGCTTTTCAAGCACCTCCAATCGTAAAAAAATATCCCGCTGCCAAAAAATACACAACAAGTCTTAGCTACATAACTAAAAACGGTTGTGGTAGTAAGCTAGCAAATGTACCTGTTACTATTTTTGCAGATCCTATTTTTTCGGCCGGCCCAGATCTATATGTTTTAAAGAATAAACCTATTTCTTTTAAGCCAATTGTTCAAACACCTCTAGCGTTTAATTATTTGTGGTCTCCAGCAAATTATCTCAATAGTACTATCGTGCTAGCTCCTGTGGTAACGCCGTCAAATCAACAATCCTATAATTTAAGCATAGCGGATAAGATTACAAAATGTTCCGCGTCAGATTCTGTAACTGTTTTTATTATTACAGAGGTTGAAGTGCCCAATGCATTTAGTCCAAATGGAGATGGTGTTCATGATGTTTGGCAAATAGAAGGGCTGGCTGGTTATGTGAGTGCAAACATGGAAGTATACAATAGGTATGGGCAACTTGTATTTGTTTCAAAAAATGGTTATACAAAACCTTGGGATGGAACATATAAAGGAAAGCCAGTTCCTTTTGGGACTTATTATTATGTTTTGGATTTAAAAAATGGGAAACCTATTTTAACAGGATCGGTTACCATCATAAAATAAAAAAAGCCGCAATAAAATTGCGGCTTTTTAAGTTGGTTGCCCGACCTGGATTCGAACCAAGACAAACTGCACCAAAAACAGTCGTACTACCATTATACTATCAGGCAATCCGGTCATTCATTTCTGAATGGGGTGCAAAAATAGGGTGCAACTTAAAATTTTCCAAATATTTTAGACTCGTTTTTGGCTAAAAGCCTCAAAATCAGACTATAATTTAGCTATGGGCTCTTAAATCCTGCTCACTTTGTTCAAATGTTTTATATTTAAAGGACAAAATTTTAAACCCATGCAAAAATTACTATTGTTATCTGTGTTTATTGGTTGCTTGTTTTTACTTTCTTTTAGAGATGATAAAAAGAAAAAGATTGTATTTTTTGGTGACTCTATCACCGAGGCAGGTGCTAAACCTGGGGGTTATATTAAAATGATGGAACAGATGCTTGCAAATGCAGGTAAGGCTCAAAAATATGAATTGGTAGGTGCTGGAATAGGTGGCAATAAAGTATACGATTTGTACCTACGTATGGAAAACGATGTACTCGCAAAAAATCCGGATATCGTTGTTATTTATATTGGTGTAAATGATGTGTGGCATAAAGCGTCTTCAGGTACAGGTACCGATTATTGGAAGTTTGGTCCTTTTTATGAAGCCCTTGTTAAAAAAATTCAGGCCACGGGTGCTAAAGTAGTCGTGTGTACACCTGGGGTAATTGGTGAAAGAACAGACAATAGCAATCAACTAGATGGCGATCTAAATTTATACAGCAAATGGATTCGTGATTTTAGTGCCAAAAACAATTTGCCACTCGTTGATGTGCGTAAAGTTTTTATGGACTATAATACAGCCAACAATCCTAATAATCAGGAGTCTAAAATTTTAACTACTGACCGTGTACATTTAAATGAAAAAGGAAATGCAGTATTAGCAGAAGCGATGTGGAATGTGCTTGGTGCTTTATAATAAGTTATGCTAACTACGAACTATTCTGCAATAACCAAGTAGTAGTTTTTCTTTCCTTTTTGAAGTAATAAGTATTTGCCTTGTAAAAGGTCATCTGTGTTAAGCGTTGTTTTTTCTGGTGCTATTTTGGTTTTATTTAAACCAAGTCCACCTGCTACAAACATTTTTTTAGCTTCACCTTTACTCGTGAATATATTTGTTTCAACAAGCAGGTCTATTAGGTCGTAACCATTGGCTAGTGCCGCTTTGCTCACTTTTGCAGTAGGAACACCCTCCATTACTTGTAATAGTTCGTTTTCATTTAAGCTTTGTAAAACTTCTGTGGTGGCGTTACCAAATAATATTTCTGAGGCTTTAACAGCAAAGTCATAATCGGCATTACTGTGCACCCAAGTAGTTAAGCACTCCGCCAATTTCTTTTGTAATAATCGTAAGTGTGGTGCAGCTTCATGCTCTGTTAATAAAGCGTCTATTTGCGTAACAGGTAAGAGGGTAAATATTTTAATCCAACCTTTTGCATCTTCGTCAGATGCGTTTAACCAAAACTGATAAAACTGATAAGGGCTAGTTTTTTTAGGATCTAACCATATGTTTCCTTTTTCTGTTTTACCAAATTTGCCACCATCAGCTTTTTTAATGAGCGGGCAAGTAAATGCAAATGCTTCGCCACCTGTTTTGCGTCTAATAAGTTCGGTGCCAGTGGTGATGTTTCCCCACTGATCACTTCCGCCCATTTGAAGTTTGCAATTTTTGTTTTGGTACAACCAGTAAAAATCGTAACCCTGAATAAGTTGGTAGGTGAATTCGGTAAAGCTCATTCCCGTGTCACCTTCTAATCTCTTTTTTACACTGTCTTTGGCCATCATGTAATTGACCGTGATATGTTTACCTGCGTCTCTTATAAAAGAAAGGAAATTAATTTCTTTAAACCAGTCATAGTTGTTCACCATAACGGCTGCATTTTTTTTAGAGGCATCAAAGTCTAAAAACCTTTCTAATTGCTTGCGAACACCTTCTTGGTTGTGGAGTAATACTTCTTCTGATAATAAATTACGCTCTTCACTTTTGCCCGAAGGATCACCCACCATACCAGTAGCGCCACCTACAAGTGCATAGGGTTTATGCCCCGCATTTTGTAAATGCACAAGTAGTAAAATAGGCACAAGGCTACCGATGTGTAAACTATCGGAGGTAGGGTCAAATCCAATATACCCAGATACCATTTCTTTAGCCAATAGTTCTTCGGTACCCGGCATCATATCCTGAATCATGCCTCTCCATCGTAGTTCTTCAATCAAAGTCATAACAGTGTGCTTATTTGTTGCAAAAGTAAGGAATAGTTAGTAGGGGTATTACGGGTTCAAGCCGTTATTTTTGCAGTATGAATAAAGTTGGAGATGGAACACGCGTGTTACATTTTTTAGTAGATACGCTTCTTTTTTGGATACTCGCTGTGCTGCTATACAAATGGTGGAATTTCCATGTATTGTACTGGGGGTATATGCACCTCAATTTTGGATGGTTTTTCTTTGGATCCCAATTTATTTACTATTTTATTTTTGAACTCTTATTTGCCAAAACACCTGCCAAATGGCTCACTGCTTCTAGGGTTGTTTCAGCAAAAAGCGAGCCTGGTAAATTCATAAAACCAAGCCTGGGTCAAATATGTATCCGCTCTTTATCAAGGCTCATTATCATTGATCCATTTTTTATTCCGTTTTTAGGAACCACTTTGCACGATTATTTGAGTGGAACTATGGTGGTAGAGTCGTAATTTTGCAGCCTACTTATGGCAAAGATTGGCATTAATATCGCAACAGGCAGCCTTCAAAAGGCTGAAATGATTGTAGGAATAGATTTAGGTACCACTAATAGTTTGGTGGCCATTATTCATCCCGAAACCAAGCAACCCGTTGCTTTAAAAGAGCATGATAGCTCTAGTTTGGTACCTAGCGTGGTACACTTTGACGTTTTTGGTAATCCAGAAGTAGGACAGGGGGCTAAACGTTTTTTAGAAACAGACCCCGCAAATACCATATTTAGCGCCAAGCGCCTAATGGGTAAAAGTTATAAAGATGTAAGCCAGAGTGCGGGTTATTTCACCTACAAAGTTATTGATGACAATACCGATGCGCTCGTTAAAGTACAGGTAGGTTCTAGCTTTTATTCTCCCACCGATTTATCTTCTTTTATACTGGCAGAGCTTAAAAAGCGAGCTGAGCATATTTTAAAAACACCCGTAACCAAAGCCGTAATTACGGTGCCTGCTTATTTTAATGATGCCCAGCGTCAGGCCACCCGCGATGCTGGTAAGTTAGCCGGACTGGATGTACTCCGTATTGTAAACGAGCCAACCGCTGCAAGTTTAGCCTATGGTTTAGGACTTGAAAAGGAAGGGGAGACAACTATTGCTGTATACGATTTAGGAGGCGGTACTTTTGATATTTCTATCCTTAAAATAACCGACGGTGTGTTTGATGTGCTCTCTACCAACGGGGATACTTACTTAGGAGGAGACGATATTGACAGGGCTATTATTGACTATTGGTTAGCGCAAAAATCAATTGATATTAAAGTTCTACAAACAAATCCTAACTTATTACAAACCATTCGATTAAGTGCAGAAGAAGCTAAAAAAACTTTAAGCAGTACTGATCAGTTTGAAACAACCATTGATGGCCAGGTATACCAGATTACAAGGTCCGTTTTTGAGGGATTGATTACTGCTATCATTAGCAAAACCATTGATTGTTGTAAAAATGCGCTGGCCGATGCAGGGCTTAATGCCGGTCAAATTGATGCTATTGTGATGGTGGGAGGTAGCACTCGAATCCCTGCAGTTAAAGAGGCAGTAGCTTCCTTTTTTGGAAAGCCTGTTAATGACAGTATCAATCCGGACGAAGTTGTTGCTTTAGGTGCGGCGGTTCAAGCAGATATACTAGCAGGTAATAACAAAGACTTTTTACTACTTGATATTACGCCTTTAAGCCTAGGTATTGAAACTATGGGTGGCCTGATGGAAGTGCTTGTTCCACGTAACTCAAAAGTGCCTACGCAGGTGGGTAGGCAATATACCACACACGTAGATGGTCAGTCAAGTATGCGTATTTCGGTGTACCAAGGGGAGCGTGATTTGGTAAAAGACAACCGCAAACTAGCCGAGTTTAACCTGTCGGGTATACCTGGTATGCCTGCCGGACTCCCTAAAGTAGACATCCAATTTTTATTGAATGCAGATGGTATATTAGTAGTAAAAGCCAAGGAGTTACGCAGTGGTGTTGAACAAATTATTGAAGTAAAACCAGCTTTAGATTTAACCGATGACCAGGTAGAAAAGATGCTTCAAGATAGTATTGAAAACGCTGCGGCCGATATGGTGCTTAGAGCCCTCGTGGAAGCCAGAACCGAAGGGGAGCAGCTCCTTGCCGTAACCGAAAAGTTTATGGCCAAGCATCAGTCTCTTTTATCAACCGAAGAAGTGACCCAAACCGCGCTTGCGTTGCAAGCGCTACAACTGGCCATCACAATGGAGGACAAGAATCTGATTCAAGCCAAAATAGAAGCCCTCAACGAAACCACTAGGCCATTTGCTGAGCGTGCCATGGATGAAGCTGTAAAGGGTGCCTTAAAAGGCAAGTCCATCTAATTTGAAAATAATTTTTTGGAACCGTTTGTTAATTAATAATCATCCCTTATCTTTGCAGTCCTAAAAATCACCTAAGGAGGTATCATAGTATGTTAATTATCGACTCAAAAGACTGCGAAAACATCGACAAAGCGCTTAAGAAGTACAAAAAGAAGTTTGAAAAAAGCAAAACGCTTTTACAATTAAGAGAGCGTCAAGCTTTCACAAAGCCTTCTGTTGTGCGTCGTGGACAAGTGTTAAAAGCAATCTACAAGCAACAAATAGCTAGCGGAAAAATCGAAGGGTAATTACTCTTTGTTTCCTAAATCATATTAAGTAGCCTTAAGTACCTTAACTTTAGGCTACTTTTTTTATGCCCAAACTTTTGGTTCATGTCTGATGCGTACGCAGCCATATTGCAACCTTTTCTCGATCATTTAAAATTCGAGAAGCGTTATGCCCAGCATACCATTATTGCCTATCAAAACGATCTTGCCCAGTTTTTCGCCTACCTCAGCAGTCAATTTGATGCCCCACCATTAGAGTCCATTACGGCCATGTATATTAGGTCTTGGCTCGCCGAAATGAAAGAAGAGGGTTTAACGGCCAAAAGTTTAAACCGGAAAATTTCGGCCCTCAAATCTTTTTTCAAATATCAACTTAAAACAGGGGTGCTTGTTACCAGTCCCATGGCAACCATTGTTACGCCAAAAGTACGTAAAAGGCTTCCTGCATTTGTTGCCGAAGTTGATATGGAAACTTTGTTTGCACATGTCGAGTTTCCGGATAATTGGAAGGGCCTTACCCAAAAATTGGTACTCCAATTATTTTATAGTACGGGTATGCGTTTAAGTGAGCTCGTGCAATTAAAAACTTCGCAACTAGATCCTTCCTTAAAGCAGTTAAAAGTAGTAGGTAAAGGCAACAAAGAAAGACTCCTTCCACTGGGTCCAGCACTACTACAACAACTGCAAGATTATATTGCTATTCGTCCTACAAAATTACCTGGCATTGACAACTTGTTTACCAATGAAAATGGTAAGCCGTTACAGCCACGTATGGTATATACTTTTGTAAAACACTATTTAAGTTTAGTAACAACACTGCAGCAAAAAAGTCCACACATTTTAAGGCATAGCTTTGCTACACATTTAATGAATAATGGCGCCGACCTTAACGCCGTAAAGGAACTGCTAGGCCATAGCAGCCTAGCTGCCACGCAGGTTTACACGCACAACACCATTGAAAAATTAAAAGAGGTTTTTAAAAAAGCGCACCCGAAAGCCTAGCCCATTACCACTCATGTATTTAACTTTTTTTTGTGTTTAATTAGTAGTAGATTGTAGGATACTACCATTAGTTCTTTTCAATTATTTTAATCACTATTTAAAAAGTTGTTGTATGAACGTTATCCTTCAAACGGTGCACTTTGTTGCCGACGAAAAACTAACCCAATTGGTTACTCAAAAAACAAAAAAATTCAATCAGTTTCATGACGGAATTACTAAAATAGAAATCTTCTTAAAACTCGACAATGTAGTGCACCACATCAAAGACAAAGTGGTGGAAATATGTGTGCACGTGCCCAAACACGACTTTTTTGTAAAAGATAGTGCTAAAACTTTTGAAGCAGCTTTTGATGGCGCTTTTGATGCCATGGTGGCGCAAATTAAAAAACACAAAGAAAAACTAGCGGCGTAATTTTTGCGGGTTAATCCCGCCAAAATACTGGTTTATTAATATCGGCCTCCCTAACGGGAGGCCTTTTTTTCCTTCATTGAAGTCCCTTATTTTGCCATTTTGTGCAGGCTTTTTGGTTCCATTTGAGCACACTAGCCCCAACACTTCAAAAAACAATTAAAAACTCTTGGAAAATTTATGGTCCAAAATTTTGCTGAATAAAGTTTTCCATTACCTTTGCCGTCCCTTAAAAGAGGTTGTTCTTTTTTTATAGAAGTATTATGCCGGAGTAGCTCAGTTGGTAGAGCAACTGATTTGTAATCAGTAGGTCGCGGGTTCGAGTCCCATCTTCGGCTCTATTTTTTTATATCAAATACTTCTAGTAGGGCAGATGGCCGAGTGGTTAAAGGCGACAGACTGTAAATCTGTTCTCTCACGAGTACGTAGGTTCGAACCCTACTCTGCCCACTTAGTTCTTTAAAATTACTGATTACAATGCGTAAGTTTTGTAATACAAGCGGAAGTAGCTCAATTGGTAGAGCGATAGCCTTCCAAGCTATAGGTTGCGGGTTCGACCCTCGTCTTCCGCTCCATATTCGTTTGGAGCTACCAGGCTTTAAACGAGGCTAAGCCGTTGTAGCTCAGGGGTAGAGCACTTCCTTGGTAGGGAAGAGGTCGTGAGTTCGATTCTCACTAACGGCTCTAATCTATGTTACAACGCATAATAATAGTTAAAAGCGCAAAAAATTACTTAATTTAGCGCGCCGATAACAACAAAGCATAAAACCAGAACACCAAAAAAGCAATTTTTCCGAAAGGAATGATTCGAAATAAATAAAGCCCAAAAGGCAAATTTTTTAAAACACAAATAAAACCGATAAAAATGTCTAAAGAGACCTTTAAGAGGGAAAAACCTCACGTAAACGTTGGTACCATTGGTCACGTTGACCACGGTAAAACCACCTTAACTGCTGCCATCACATCGCTTTTGGCTAAAAAGGGCATGGGTAACGTCGCAAAAAAATATGATGAAATCGATGGTGCTCCGGAAGAAAGAGAGCGTGGTATTACCATTAATACTGCCCACGTAGAATATCAAACCGATAATCGTCACTATGCGCACGTAGACTGTCCAGGTCACGCTGACTATGTTAAGAATATGATTACAGGTGCTGCACAAATGGATGGTGCCATCCTAGTAGTTGCTGCAACTGATGGTCCGATGCCACAAACCAAAGAGCACATCCTTTTGGCTCGTCAGGTAGGTGTACCTCGTATCGTTGTTTTCATGAACAAAGTAGACTTAGTTGATGATCCAGAATTATTAGAACTAGTTGAAATGGAAATCCGTGAGTTATTAACTTCATACGGTTTTGATGGTGACAACACTCCAATTATTCAAGGTTCTGCAACTGGTGCGCTTTCTGAAGATCCAAAGTGGGTTGGTAAGATTGACGAATTAATGGCTGCAGTAGATACTTATATCCCTCTTCCTCCACGTCCAGTTGATATGGCGTTCTTGATGTCAGTAGAAGATGTATTCTCGATCACAGGTCGTGGTACAGTTGCTACAGGTCGTATCGAGCGTGGTATCATCAAAGTAGGTGAAGGTGTTGAAATCGTTGGTTTGATGGATGCTCCTCTTACTTCTACAGTAACTGGTGTTGAGATGTTCAAAAAATTACTCGACGAAGGTCAAGCTGGTGATAACGCAGGTTTATTATTACGTGGTATTGAGAAAAAAGATATCCGTCGTGGTATGGTAATCTGTAAGCCAGGTTCTATTACGCCACACACTGAATTTAAAGGTGAGGTGTACGTTTTATCAAAAGAAGAAGGTGGACGTCATACTCCATTCTTTAACAAATACCGTCCTCAATTCTATTTCCGTACAACAGACGTAACTGGTGAGTGTACACTTCCAGCTGGTACAGAAATGGTTATGCCTGGTGATAACACCAACTTAACTGTTAAATTAATCCAACCTATCGCAATGGAAAAGGGTCTTAAGTTTGCGATTCGTGAAGGTGGTAGAACAGTAGGTGCTGGTCAGGTAACTGAAATCATCAAATAAGCCAAAAGCGAAAGCTTTTAGCTGCAAGCAAATAGATTTTATTATATTTGCAAATAATTCTAAAAGCTGTTCCGCTACAAACGGAATAGCTTTTAGCTTTATACGGGCATGGTGCAACGGTAGCATACGGGTCTCCAAAACCTTTGATCTGGGTTCGAATCCTAGTGCCCGTGCTAAGTTTTTATTTTTTTAATTTATTAATTTGTTCTCATGAACAAGATCACAACTTACTTCAAAGAAAGTTACAATGAGTTACTAGAAAAAGTAACCTGGCCAACTTGGAACCAGTTGCAACAAAGTACCATTATTGTGCTTGTCGCTACTGTTATCATTACAGCGCTGGTGTGGGTTATGGACTTTTCAAGCAACCAATTGCTGAAGTTGATTTATTCATTATTCAAGTAATCTAATCATGGAAGCATTAACAGATATCACAACGCCCGAAACCCCTGCGGTAGCTAAGCCAGAAACAAAATGGTATGTGCTTCGTGTAGTGAGTGGAAAGGAACGTAAAATAAAAGAATATCTAGATAAAGATATTTTAAGAAGTGGTTGGCAAGATCTGATCAAACAGATTTTTTTACCCATGGAAAAAGTGTACAAAGTGCAAAACGGTAAAAAAGTAATGCGCGAAAAAAACTATTTCCCTGGTTATGTAATGATTGAAGTGCTGGATGGTAAATTAACGGATGATATGGTCATGCACATCAGCAATATCACCAATGTAATGCACTTTTTGACGGATGGTAAGGGTTCTAAGGGTAACATTATTTCTTTGCGTAAAAGTGAAGTCAATAAAATGTTAGGTAAGGTGGATGAAATGAATGATATGGGTGGAAGCATCAGTGAACCGTTCATTTTAGGTGAAACCATCAAAATTATTGAAGGTCCTTTCAACGACTTTAATGGCGTTATTGAAGAGGTAAATGAAGAGAAGAAGAAATTAAAAGTAACCGTTAAAATCTTTGGCCGTTCTACTCCAGTAGAATTAAGCTACATGCAAGTTGAAAAAATAAGCTAATTTGATTTTAACGCATTGATAATGAATGTGGTAAGGGCTATCCGGTGGGTAGCCCTTATTTTTTTGAAATTCCCTTGTTTTTTTGCTATTTAATTGTACCTTTGCTGCCCCAAAAGTTCTTTTTACGAAGAATGATTGACTTTGGGA